>Ga0302296_1003431_pt1 | contig 10188 bp, 8 predicted proteins | sample III_Fen_N3_1_FD_194546 | JGI IMG/M metagenome (GOLD analysis project Ga0302296, IMG submission 194546) | Peat permafrost microbial communities from Stordalen Mire near Abisko, Sweden - III_Fen_N3_1 | ecosystem: Environmental > Terrestrial > Soil > Wetlands > Permafrost | place: Sweden: Abisko... | reverse complement strand
ATGCATTCCCGATCATGTTTTCGATACCTTTTCTATATGCATTTGCTGGAGGGCGAGAGAGAAATACTTCATGTTTATAAAGCATGAGTACTGACATTATGATATAATAAGATTCAGGTAAAATCTGTTAATTCATAATGACAATATGAAAAGGTATAAAAAGGTATAAAAAGGTATAAAAAGGTATAAAAAGATGAAAAAGATATAAAAAGGTATAAAAAGATGTAAAGAGATGTAAAAAGATGTAAAGAGATATGAAAAGATATAAAAAGATATATCAAGATTAGGATAGATTTAAAAGATATAAAAATGATAAATCATGAGGTGGATTATGGACAAAATTGCGCTACTGGTTCCATGTTATAACGAAGAAAAAACCATAGAAAAAGTAATAGTGGATGCAAAAAAACATATCCCTGGAGTTACGATATATGTTTATGATAATAATTCAAAGGACCGTACTGTGGAACTTGCCACTGCAGCAGGAGCTGTTGTACGCCATGAGTATCAGCAGGGTAAGGGAAATGTAATAAGAAGAATGTTCAGGGAAATAGATGCGGAATGCTATATTATGGTGGACGGAGATGATACCTATCCATTGGAGTATGCCGGTGAAATGGTGGAAAAAGTTCTGAATTATCATGCAGATATGGTGATTGGAGACCGTTTATCTTCGACTTATTTTGCAGAGAACAAAAGGCCTTTTCATAATATGGGTAATAAAATGGTAAGGGGTTCTATCAACAAGTTGTTTCAGTGTGATATCAGGGATATTATGACCGGATACCGGGCGTTCAGCTATGAATTTGTAAAAACCTTTCCAATTCTCTCAGCAGGTTTTGAAATTGAAACAGAAATGACCATACATGCAGTTAATAATAAAATGGATATTGCTAATGTTATTGTGGATTATCGTGACAGACCAAATGGAAGCGTTTCAAAGTTAAACACCTATTCGGATGGATTGAAGGTTATGAATACGATATTCAGACTGTTTCGAAATTATAAGCCCCTTAGTTTTTTTACGACTTTAAGTGTATTACTGACCATTTTTTCTTTGGGATTTTTTATTCCAATATTGATTACTTTTTTTGAGACAGGTCTTGTACCAAGAATTCCAACGCTGGTGGTTTGCGGATTTGCAGAAATTGCAGCGGTACAATCCTTCTTTTCGGGACTTATCCTGTCCAACCTGGCAGATAAGAATAGAAGAGATTTTGAATACCGCCTGTGTGTGCTGACCCAGAACAAGAAAAACAGAATATAGTAAAATAATAAATACGAATAATAAATACGAATAATAAATACGAATAATAAATACGAATAATAAATACAAAATAATAAATACAAAATAATAAATACAAAATAATAGCGATTTTCAAAAAAACAAGCCCGCCTGCAGATATAGTAATATCCTGTGGACGGGCTTTTTAAGTTTGCTATCTCAGCAGACAATTTTATTTTGTGCATTGGCAGATAATAAAGCTAAAGCTATAGTTATAACTATAGCTTTTACTTGCTACAAATTAGATGCCTTTGCAGATAATTGTTTATGCATAAATTTTTTATAGATAATCAAAAAACAGATTAGATGAATGGAAAAAGTAATGAACCAGGAAACAGGATAGGAAACATATAGGGTAGGCAGGGAACGGCTCCATTGAAATACTGTGAAAATCCATAGAATCCGGAAACCGCATGCACCTAGTAGCGACACAATCATTGGCATAATAGAGTAGCCGAGACCACGCAGGGAACCAACAACAACTTCCATGATACCGCATAAGAAATATACAGAGAAGATAATATGCATTCTTTCCAGACCAAAAGCAATTACATGGGTGTCGGTGGAATAAATCCCAAGTAGTTGTGTACCAAATAACTGTCCTAAAAGTCCCATTCCAAGTCCCACAACAGTTACACTGCATAAGCAGATAACAAGAATTTTCTTAATCCTGTCATAACGTTTACCACCCACGTTCTGGCTGGTAAAATTAAGAGAGGTTTGATAAAAAGAATTCATAGAGGTATAGATGAATCCTTCAAGATTAGAAGTGGCGGAATTTCCAGCCATGGCTATGGAACCAAAAGAGTTGATAGAGGATTGAATCAGCACATTTGATATGGAAAAAAGCGATCCCTGTACTCCGGCAGGAAGACCAATACGTGCTATTCTTCCAAGTTTATCCCGATTTATCCTTAGTTTTTTCAAATCAAGACGGCAGCAGTTTTCCTGCCTCATTAAACAGCGGATAATCAATCCAGCGGAAATGCACTGACTGATATCTGTAGCTAGTGCTGCACCAGCCACATCCATGCCAACAATAATAACAAAAAAAAGATTTAAAATTATATTTACAACACCGGCGGCCAGAAGAAAATATAAAGGACGTTTGGTATCTCCTATAGCACGAAGTATAGAACTGCCAAAATTATATAAGAGCATTACAGGCATCCCACAAAAATAAATTCTAAGATAAAGAACAGATTCGTTAATGACATCGGCGGGGGTTCCCATCAGTACAAGCAAAGGGCGAGTAAGAAATAGACCTACAAAAAGAAGAAAAACCCCAGAAACCAGACTTAAAAGGATGGCGGTATGAACGGTTTCTTCTACATCAGTTTCCTGTCCTGCACCATAATAATGCCCAACCAGCACACTGGCACCTACGGATAAACCCATAAAGACATTCACCAGTAAATTAACCAGAGGCCCTGTAGAACCAACCGCAGCCAAAGCATTGCTACCTATGAATCTGCCAACCACGATCATATTAACAGCATTAAATAGTAACTGAAGTATTCCGGACAGCATCAGTGGAATGGTGAAGACTAGTATTTTGCCAATAAGAGGTCCATTACACATGTCCATTTCATAAGATTTAATAGTTTTTTCTTTTTGCATTTCAAAATTCCTGATTTCTTAAAGTTTTCATTAAATATATATGATATATAGACAGATTTTACATCTAAGGTGATATTATAGCATGGTTTTTGAATTGTTTCCAAATTTTTAAAACATTTTGAATAAATCTTCTTAGAAAACACAAAAATTTTTAAAAACTATGTTATACTGTATATGTTAACGGAGCAGAGGCTGTTTTTGTTAATCAACCGATGGAGGAGATATATGAAATTAGAAGGAAAAACCGTAAAACACTTGAGATACGGAATCGGCAAGATTACCAATTTTGGTGGTAAGAGCGTAGAAGTACAATTTGAAGGAACGGCTGGAAGAAAATCATTTCAATATCCTCAGGGATTCGAGAGTTTTTTACAGATACAAGATATCGAAATGGCATCTGAAATAGCAGATGAAATTTCTGAAAAAAAGAAACTTATAGAGCAGGCAAGAAGTGAAAAAGAATTAGCAAGACAGCTGGAAGAACCACAGAAATCAGGAGAAAAAACTGGTTCCAAAAAAACAAAATTAAATAAGAAAAATATAGTTATTAAATGTAACTTTTGCAACGAAGGTGATGCAACAGATTGCATTACGTATGCCAAACAGAACCTCAACAGTGTAAAAGCAGGACAGCAAATGGACCCTGAAGAAATCACGCCAGAAACGCTTGCAGTTCTCACCACTCGTACTAAAGGAGTGAAAGAGGAAGGCAGGGTTATTTTTGCACTTTTTATGGTAAAAGAACAGCCAGAAGAAGGTCCAGGTTCCATGGAAGGCTATATTCAGGCAGATGAAGATTATAAGATTGCATTAAGCTTTGATGAAGCCAGACAGATTAAATTCTGGGAGTTCTATTATAATGAAAAAAAACCGGATTCTATTCGTATGGGTAGCGGTCTTCATCGCTATTTATCTGACATGCAGTGTGCTCAGATGCTTAGAGAAATCGTTGAAGTTAAAGAAGATGAGCAGGAAAAAGAATATGCACAGAATTTTCTGAATCATTTTTGCAGCCTGCGAAAAATCGATGTAGGTTCTATTGCAAAAGCTGAAGGCGGTCTTGTCAGACTTAGGGGAATGTGGGAAAAATAAAACAGAAGATAGTAATAACAGAAAATCATAATATATAGAAGATAGTAATAAAGCATAAATTGGAAAAAGACAACAAATAGTACGAATAAAATGAATAATGAAGCAAATAACATATTTGCGTAGGACAAATACCATCAAATGATTGAAGTTGATGGTATTTGTCTGTTTTTTTGTTTGTATTACACAAAATGTTTAAAAAAGTTTGAAAAGTTTTAAAAAATCGTATAATTCAATTAATTTAGGTGGAATTAAATTTAATTATATGATATTATTATGTAAAGTATTTTATGTTAATGACAATTAAATTTTTGACAGCAGAAGGGGAAATGCAAATGAAAATTAAATGGAAAATTGTTTTAGCATCTGTAGCTATGATTACATGTTTAACGGTTATTATTAATCTCTATTATTATAAAGAGGTTACAAAGCTGATTACATCGGAAAATGCAGAAGAGCTGGCAAATTATTCGGGGATGGGATTAGAACTTTTAGATTCAAAATATCCAGGAGACTGGTCCACCGATGGAACAAACCTTTATAAAGGCGAAACAATAATGAATGGAAACTTTGATGTTATTGATCAATTTACTGCTGGTACAAGTGTACTTGCAACTATTTTTATGAATGACACCAGAATATCCACCAACGTGACTGATGCAGCCGGAGCCAGACTGATTAATACAAAAGCTGCGGATGCAGTAATTGCAACGGTTCTCAATGGCGGACAGGCATACAATGGTTCAGCGCCTATTCAAGGTAAAGCCGCACAGACTTATTATATTCCTTTGAAAGATGCCAGTGGAAAAGTAATTGGTATGTGGTTTGTTGGTGTATACAAAGCTGTGGTTAATGAAAAAATAAATGCAGTAATGATGATGACTTTTGGATTATCTATTATTATTTTAATATTAAGCAGTATTGCATCTTATTTCCTTGGAAGCACAATAGCAAAAGCTATTGCAATGACAAAGGAAAAAATGGTTGAAATGGAAAATGGACATTTCAATATGGAATTCCATGATAAATTATTAAATCGTAAAGATGAAGTGGGTCAGATTGGACAATCTTCCTTCCATATGCAACAGAAAATCCAAAGCATTGTCAGAGGAATTCAGACTGAAAGCGATAATGTAATGGCTTCTACAGAACGTTCGGCTATCAGCGCAGAGCATGTACATACAGACCTTGAGGATATCTCAGCTACTACAGAAGAGTTATCTGCTGGTATGCAGGAAACATCAGCAACAACTCAGGAAATGAATGCTTCTACCTATGAACTGGAAGCTGAGGTTACTTCTATGAGAGAAAAAGCCGGAAACGGTGAAATTCTTGCACAGGAAATTAAAGAGAGAGCAGCGAAACTAAAGAGAGAAACAGAAGTTTCCCAGCAAAATGCTATCGATATCTACGAAAAGACAAATAAACAATTAAGAGAATCAATTGAAAAAACAAATGCCATAGAGGAAATTAAAGTATTATCCAAAACAATTTTAGATATTACTTCAAAAACAAACCTTTTGGCTTTAAATGCAGCAATTGAAGCAGCAAGAGCAGGAGAAGCCGGAAAAGGCTTTGCGGTTGTTGCAGATGAGATTCGAGTACTGGCAGAAAACTCAAAAGAAGCAGTTTCAAAAATTAATAACATTACCACTGATATTTCAGAAGCGGTTGGACATGTAGTAAGCGATTCCAAGAGCCTGTTAACTTTTATGGACGATCAGGTAATTCACGATTACGAAATGTTTAAAAATACCAGTACCCAGTATAACGAAGATGCCAACAGTGTTCAGAGAGTGGTATCCGAAATGCAGAAAATATCCAATGAACTTTATGGATCTATCAAACAAATTCGTATTGCTATTGATGAAGTAACCACAGCCGCATCCGAAGGGGCTGAAGGAACTACTGAGATTGCAAACAAGGTTGCCCAGATTGCTAACAAGACAAACGATCTTGTAAAACAGGCAAATGAAAATCGAGCAAGTGTTGAACAGTTAAATAAAATGGTTGCCTTCTTCCACATTTAATAAAAACCAATAGAAATACTCCTGGTTAGATTTTCGCAAGAATTTCTGAACGGGAGTATTTTTTTGCAATAAAATAGAAATTGAGTGAAGCTAAGGCTGAATAGTTAGAATGTATTGAGGTACAGGAAATTATTTATTTTTATGAAATAGAAGATTAGTATTATAAAAATTGTAGGCGATTATTTTGTAGGTTTATAGATATTATCACATTAAAATATGTTAATATAAATATAAAATCCAATAAAATATTATCTTCAGAAAGAAACAGGCAGAATATGAAAATAGCATATACAAATTGTACAATTTTAGATGGCTCTGAGGCAATGAAACCAAATGCTCAGATGACAATTACTGTGGAAAACGGAAAAATTATATCAATAGAAAGGGATAATCAGCTACCTGCAGACTGTCAGGTAGTTAACCTTGAAGGGCGTTATCTGATGCCAGGGCTGATTAATCTTCATGCCCACCTGCCATCTACCGGAAAACCCCAAAAAAAGCAGACGGATGCGGTGAAACTTGTTAAAATACTTATGAAAACGGCACTTTCCCGGGCTATTGCAAGGACTATGTGTGAAAAAAGTGCAAAACTTCAGCTATTGTCTGGTGTTACCACTTTAAGAACAGTGGGCGGTATTGGCAATATTGATTCTCAGATACGGGACAGAATCCGTTCTGGAAAGATCTCAGGACCACGGATGCTGGTAGCAAATATGGCTGTTTCTGTAACCGGCGGACATATGGCTGGCTCTTTAGCATATGAATCCACCAGCGTGGAAGAAGCAGTAGAGGATGTCCAATTAATTATGCAGGATCATCCGGACCTTATAAAACTGATGATTACAGGCGGAGTCCTTGATGCCAAAGTAAAAGGAGAACCTGGAGTGTTAAGAATGCCAGCAGAATATGTGAAAGCATGTTGTAATGAAGCACATAAATATGGCTATCCAGTTGCAGCACACACCGAAAGTCCTGAAGGAGTTTGGGTTGCCTTGGAAAACGGAGTTGATACCATTGAACACGGAGCTGCCCTGGATGAAAAGCTGGTGGCTTTATTTAAAGAGAAGAAGGCAGCTCTGATTTGTACTATATCACCAGCGGTTCCTATTGGATTGTTTGATAAAGAAATTTCATATAGTTCTGAAATGGCTCAATATAATGGAAAAGTAGTTATGGATGGTATTATTTCAGGGGCTAAAACTGCATTGGAAAATGGTATTCCGGTTGGTCTGGGTACAGATTCCGGATGTCCATTTGTCACTCATTATGATATGTGGCGTGAACTAGCTTTTTTTCATAAATTTGTGGGAGCTACAAATGAGTTTGCACTTTATACAGCAACTAAGGGAAATGCAAAAATTCTGGGACTTGAAGACATAACTGGTTCTATTGAAGTGGGAAAATCTGCTGACTTTTTAATTACAGAAGGTAATCCATTAAAGGATTTAAGTGTATTAAGGACACCTTATATGGTAGTTGCCAGTGGCAAACTTTTTAAGCAGCCCAAAATCAGGAAATATTCCAATGTGGAAAACGAACTGGACCATTGGATGAACTAGAAGTGTAGATTTGGGGTTTGCTGAGTCTTGCGTTTCACGCATGTTTTGGGTATTAAAATTTATGATTACAGTCATAAGAATATTTATGGTGGCTGGTACTTCGACAATAGAAGAATGAATGATTATAATAGATTTCAATACATTCCAATATATTAAGCCGAGATAGAAAAGGCTGGAGGGATAATTACCATGCCTACAAAAGTAAAAATTAAAATAAAAGATAATATAGATTTGAGAATGCAGCTGGATTCTGAATATGAAAAATCATCTCAGATCAGAATGTGCAGGTATGGGTTATTACTGGCTATGCATATTATGGAAATAGCAGAATACAAAGATATGAATAATCCTTTTATTATAGAAGGTTTATTCATAAATACAGAATGGCAAAAAGGGAATGTCCGTATGCACGATGTCAGGCAGGCCGGATTTCAAATACACAAGCTGGCAAAAGAATGTGATGATATTGTTGAAAAAACAACTTTAAGGGTGGTAGGTCAGGCTGTAGCAACGGGGCATATGAAAGAACATGCAATGGTAGCGTCTGATTATGCAATTAAAGTTGTAAATCCACTTTTCCCTGATGATATGACTGCTGTTGAAAAAGAGCGCATCTGGCAAATAAATCAGTTGAAGGAAATTAATGATTAAAACAAATTTAAATAAAAAAAGATCTGATGAGAAACCCAACAAGCAATCAGGGGGCCTTAATGGGTCTTTTTTTTACGAGCCTAAAGAACAATCTTCTACTCCTTACGAATTTTCACTTTACGATTTTCACTTTGCATTTTCAATTTGCGCTGCTTACAAAATGTAATATTAAATAACTTAGATTTTGACAAAACAAAGTGTAGAATATGACAAATAATAATCAGTTAAAATAAATACTCTTTGTGCAATATATGCTACAATCAATATGAAATCAAGGAAATCATGTGACATATGTCAAATTTGGCCAAATTATATAGGAAATCCTTGTAAACTAGTATTGTAGAAGTAGACAAACGGAGGGCTTGAAATGAAAAGGAAATTAATGGCTATGCTTTTAACAACGGCTATGATTGTATCTTTATGTGGATGCGGTAATACCGCAACAAGCACAGATACAACCACAGACACCACAACGACAGATTCAACAACGACGACAGATGCGGCAGCAACAGATACAACAGCGACAGACACTACAACCGGACTAAAAGGCGAATTTTCTATTTATCATTTCCATGAAGAAGATGGAGCTGGTACTTCAAAAGCATTTTGGACTGCAGCTAAGAAATTTGAAGCAGAAAACCCAGATGTTAAAATTAATTACATTTTTACAGATGCCAACAATTATCAGGAAAAACTTACAACTATGATGGCTGGTGATGAACTTGCTGACGTATGGTTAACAAAAGGTGACATGCTTCCTACTTTTGCCGACAATGGATTGATTCAATCTACACAGGATGCTATTGCAGCAGATGCAGACTGGTCCAGTTCTTACCTTGATGGGGCATTTGCAGATTGCACTTATAATGGCACACAGTGGGGCGTTCCTTTCCAGATGCAGGCAAACTGTATTGGAGTTTACAACAAAGCAATCTTTGACGAAGTTGGCATAGATGGATGGCCACAGACCTGGACAGAAATGCTTGCTGACTGTGAAAAACTTAAGGCGGCAGGTTATACACCTATTGCAATGGGAAATAAAGATCAGTGGTTAGCAGAATCAGCAGTATTTAATACCTATGCATATAAATATGTTGATCAGGCATGGTTCAATAGCCTTGCTACCAATGGTGGCGCTAAATTTACCGATGAGAAGTTTGTAAAAGCTTTAGCAGGATTCCAGAATATAGCTCAGTATTTTAATTCTGACATGAATTCAATCAATCAGGATGAAATGTATTCTCTTTACTATAATAAACAGGCCGCAATGTTTTTCAATGGTGCATGGTCAATTGGTACTATGATTGCAAGCTGCCCGGCAGATGTTCTTGCTAATACACATGTTGGATTAATGCCAGCAGTAGAGGGTGAAAGTGGAACCGTAAATGATACAGCAGCAGGAGCAGGCTGGAATTATGTTGTAAATTCAAAATTAACAGGAGATAACCTTACAGCATGTCTCGCTTTCTTAAAAGCAGTAACAACTGGCGCATATGCAGATGATGCTCTTGCACAGGGATTTATTTCAGCAGCAAAAACTTCAGACGGACTTGATTTAACAACCCTGGATCCACTTTTTGCTGAATATTATGGAATAGCAGCAACTATGAATAACTGTTCAATCTTTGACTGCGTACTTCCAGCAGAAGTTGGTTCTGGTGTACTGTTTGCAGATACACAGCAACTGATTGCAGGTACAATGACCCCAGAAGCTATGGCAGCAGATTGCCAGACAACACTTGAAGCTACTTACTAAAGTTAATTAATCAGGTATACGCGTCTGGTGGAATGCCGGACGCGTATTTTTGGTAAAATATTAGTTAAAAATTTTATTAAATGTAAGGTTACATGAAAGGAATGGCAAATGAATACTAGAGAAATCTTTAATAAAAAGCAGATTGCCTGGATTTACATTTTAGTTTTGGTTCCATTTATCTATTTCCTCTTTGTTATG
>Ga0302296_1003428_pt1 | contig 10193 bp, 8 predicted proteins | sample III_Fen_N3_1_FD_194546 | JGI IMG/M metagenome (GOLD analysis project Ga0302296, IMG submission 194546) | Peat permafrost microbial communities from Stordalen Mire near Abisko, Sweden - III_Fen_N3_1 | ecosystem: Environmental > Terrestrial > Soil > Wetlands > Permafrost | place: Sweden: Abisko... | reverse complement strand
TAGTTTTTGTTTCCATATATAGCTCCCGTAATCTCCCGGAAGGAGAATTTTGAGTTCGTTTAATTAATTACAATTTTCTTTTTAATTTTGCTCTAATAGATCCCTTTTCGGGGACCTCAAATTTTAATCGATCATCCTCACTGCTCCTTTATCAGCAGAACTTACCAGGCTGGCATATGCTCTCAGGGCTTTTGAGACGATCCTGTTCCTGTCTTTTGGTTTAAAAGCCTCTTTCCCTCGGGCTAACTCAGCATTTCGTCGTTTAAGCAATTCTTCTTCGCTCACCATTACGTTCACCAATCGGTTTGGAATATCAATTTCTATAATGTCACCGTCGTGGATTAATCCAATATTACCACCTGCAGCTGCTTCCGGTGATACATGTCCGATGGATAATCCTGAAGTACCTCCTGAAAAACGTCCGTCAGTAATCAATGCACATTCTTTTCCAAGATGTTTTGATTTGATATACGAAGTTGGATATAACATTTCCTGCATACCCGGACCACCTTTTGGACCTTCGTGGGTAATGACAACCACATCACCTGAAACAACTTTTCCACTTAAAATTCCAATACAAGCTGTATCCTGAGAAGTGAACACTTTTGCCGGTCCGCTGAATTTCCATATGCTTTCATCCACTCCGGCAGTTTTAATAACACATCCATCCTGTGCAATGTTTCCTTTGAGAATTCCAAGACCACCATCTTTGGTATATGCATGTTCTACATTTCGGATACACCCATTGTTTCTGTCAGTATCGAGTTCTTCATACTGAGTATGTTGAGAACCCATAACCCTGTTGAATTTGTGTGCCGGGGCACTTTTATATTTTTCGATTGCAATGTTCGAAACTGTCGGACTTGTAATATCAAATTTATCAATGGCTTCTCCTAACGTCATTCCATCAACACGCTGAACTGTTGTATCAAGTAAACCGCTTTTACTCAGTTCGGCAAGGATTCCTATTATTCCACCGGCACGATTGACATCCTGTATATGGTATTTTTGAGAGTTAGGAGCTACTTTACATAAACAAGGAGTCTTTCGTGACAAAGCGTCTATATCATCCATCGTAAAATCGACTTCTGCTTCATGTGCTATTGCCAGAATATGAAGAACAGTATTTGTAGAACCTCCCATAGCGATATCAAGTATCATGGCATTGTTGAATGCTTTACGGGTTGCAACCGAACGGGGTAATATCTTATCATCGCCTTCAAAATAATATCTGTTTGCATTATCGACAATCAGTTTCGCAGCATCTATAAAGAGTTGTTCACGATTGGCATGAGTGGCTACGATAGTTCCATTGCCGGGCAACGCTAATCCAATGGCTTCGTTCAGGCAGTTCATCGAATTGGCTGTAAACATTCCAGAACAAGACCCACAAGTTGGACAAGCAGCATTTTCAATTCTTTTAACCTGAGCATCCGACACACTTTCGTCAGCCGATTGCACCATGGCATCAACTAAATCCAACTGTTTTCCATCCAGCTCACCGGCTTCCATCGGACCGCCCGAAACAAATACGGTAGGGATGTTCAAACGCATGGCCGCCATAAGCATTCCCGGAGTAATTTTATCACAATTGCTGATGCAAATCATTGCATCTGCTCTGTGTGCATTCACCATATATTCAACACTATCAGCAATAATATCACGTGAAGGTAGTGAATAAAGCATTCCCTCGTGTCCCATTGCAATCCCATCATCAATGGCTATTGTATTAAATTCAGCTGCAAAGCATCCTAATTTTTCAATTTCGGCTTTTACTTTCTGACCGATTTCATGTAAGTGAACATGCCCGGGAACAAACTGAGTAAACGAATTTACAATGGCAATAATCGGCTTACCCATTTGAAGATCAGTCATTCCGTTGGCACGCCATAGTGAGCGTGCTCCTGCCATTTTCCGACCGTCAGTTGTGGTTGTACTTCTTAATTCGTGTTTCATATCGTTAGTTTTTCAATATCTAGTTTTACTTACTCCTTACCCCTTACTCCTTCCTAAAAAAAAAAACCTTTCTCCGTTATGGTGAGAAAGGTTTTTGCTGTATTTAAAATACATATATACACGTTACCATCTCACCTCTGATTATTGACCAAAAGAAGCACGACGAGTACGAGAATAGTATAAATGCGTTGAGAAGTCATAATGTTTTTTATTTTCGGCAGCAAAGATAGTGCAAGAATTTGTATTTTCAAATAGTTTGGAAGAAATAATTGTCATTTATATTCAAATTGTAAGAAATCAGGCTGATTTTATGCGAGAAAATCATATTTTGACATTAATTGATCAATTTGCGCCCAAAAGCGTTATATAAAAAACAACAACAGGAATAAGATAAGCTCCGTAAAATGAATAATGACGGCAAATTTGTATTATTTTTGCAAGCAATTTCGAGGATATCATGGAAAAAAGAACCTATCACTATATTAATAATATCAACTCACCGATTGACTTAAAAGCAGTTAATAAGAATGATCTACCTGCTGTTTGTACTGAACTGAGACAATTTATCATCGATGAAGTTTCGAAGAATCCCGGACATTTAGGATCCAGTCTAGGGGTTATTGAACTTACCGTGGCCTTACATTACGTATTTAATACACCCTATGACCGGATTGTATGGGATGTCGGTCATCAGGCCTATGGTCATAAAATTCTTACCGGACGACGGGATCGGTTTCATACAAACCGCCAGTTTAAAGGATTATGTGGCTTTCCTTCCCCTAAAGAAAGTGAGTATGATGCATTTGGTGTAGGTCATTCTTCCACTTCTATTTCCGCTGCATTAGGCATGTCGGTAGCATCCTTATTAAAAGATGAAAAGAACAGGAATGTAGTGGCAGTAATTGGAGATGGGGCAATGACCGGCGGGCTTGCTTTCGAAGGACTGAATAATACTTCGGTAGACAAAAACAACCTGCTTATTATTCTCAATGATAATCAAATGGCTATTGATCCTGTTCAAGGAGGATTTACGCAATATCTTGTTGATATAACAACTTCGCAGACCTATAATAAAATTCGATTCAAAGCAGCTAATCTATTAAAGAGGATGAATATTATCACTGATGATAATATACGCAGAATTACTCAATTTAACAATAGTATAAAAGCGACTCTTACCAACCACAACAATATTTTTGAAGGATTAAACATCCGTTATTTTGGTCCTGTAGATGGTCATGATGTGGAAGGGTTGGTCAGGATATTATCGGATATTAAAGATTTTAAGGGACCAAAAGTACTGCATTGTATTACCAAAAAAGGGAAAGGGTATGAACCTGCTGAAAGATCTGCTACACTGTGGCATGCCCCCGGCAAATTTGATGTTGAAACAGGCGAACGGAATACAACTGTATCCAATGTATCAACTCCCCCACTCTTTCAGGAAGTATTTGGAGAAACATTGCTTGAACTGGCTCTGAAAAATGATAAAATAGTGGGTGTTACACCTGCCATGCCATCCGGATGCTCCATGATTATTATGCAAAAAGCACTTCCAAAACGTGTTTTTGATGTTGGAATAGCAGAAGGACATGCAGTTACTTTCTCTGCAGGAATGGCAAAAGAAGGTCTGATTCCCTTTTGCAATGTTTACTCCTCATTTATGCAACGGGCTTATGACAATGTAATTCATGATGTCGCACTGCAGGGTTTGAACGTTGTAATGTGTCTGGATCGTTCGGGAATAGTAGGTTCGGATGGGGCAACTCATCACGGACTCTTTGACATGGCTTACATGCGTTGCATTCCTCAATTGACAATTTCAGCACCACGCAATGAAATTGAGCTTCGTAATCTTATGTTTACAGGGCAACAACCTGATATGGGACCATTCGTCATCCGCTATCCACGCGGGAAAGGATCCATTATCAACTGGCGTCAACCCATGATAGCATTACCAGTTGGGAAAGGTGAATGTTTGAAAGAAGGAACTGATCTGGCAGTGATCACAATTGGGACAATGGCCAAACCTGCTCAAAAGGCGATTGAACAAATTGAAAAAGAATACCATACTTCTATTGCTCATTACGATATACGCTTTCTGAAACCACTGGATGAAATAATGCTTCATGAGATAGCTAATAAATTCAAACAGATCATCACTATTGAAGATGGTGTGATTCAGGGCGGATTTGGCAGTGCCGTACTTGAATTTATTTCAGACAACAATTATTCGACACATGTAAAACGGCTGGGTATCCCTGACAGTTTTATTGAACATGGTACACCCGAGGAATTGTATGCTATGTTGGGATTGGATGCCGATGGTATAACAAAGTCAATTGCTACATGCATGAAAAGTCTGAAATGTTTGAAGCTTGAAAAGCTGGAAGTTTAAATCAGTTGAATGATTTTGAAGGTTTAAAATATGAAAAGAAAGAATGTCACGGGAGATCTCTGTGGCATCTTTTATTATAAATATCTTTTTAAACTATGAAGTCATAAAAACTGGAAATTAAATCAATTCTTAAATCAACTAAATTCAATTAGATCAACGATCCCAATGAATTTATTTACAGTCTTATATGACTCATCAAAATATTGTTTTATGAAAAACATATTATTTGTTTTTATTTTAAGTCTCTCTCTCAATGCATGCTCGCAGTCAAATTCAACAAAAGAGCCGTTAATCAGATCGGCGAACAGGCAAGGTAAAACAGCAGTGAGTAAACTTCTTTCAGAGGCAAAGTGGAACGAGCTATTTCCAAACCGGCATGGGATGGCTGGAAAGATAAAAAAAAATGTTTCTGTTGATTTTTATTCTTTTAAAGCATTTGTATCAGCAGCACGTTATTTCCCCGAATTCTTATCAGGCGATCCTGTAACTCAAAAACGTGAGCTGGCTGCTTTTCTGGCCAACATAGCACAGGAAACCAGCGGTGGATGGGCGGAAGCTCCCGGGGGGTATTTTAAATGGGGTCTTTATTTTGTTGATGAAAAGGAAGACAGTACTAAAAACAATTATACCGACATTACAAAAAAAAGTTACCCACCCGTAACAGGTAAGAGTTATATGGGTAGAGGACCAAAACAACTGAGCTGGAACTATAATTACGGGCAATTCAGCGAAGCATGGTACGGCACGAAAGACTCTCTTTTAAACCATCCCGAATATCTCGCAACCGATCCTGTATTATCATTTGCCTCTGCCATTTGGTTCTGGATGACCCCACAGTTTCCAAAACCTTCGTGTCATGATATTATGGATGGAAACTGGAAGCCCACCTCAAACGATATACAGAAAGGTCGTTATCCCGGTTTCGGTGCCACCGTGAATGTAATTAACGGTGGTGTGGAATGTGGTACAGGTACTGAAATGCCAAAAACCTCCTACAGGTATCAATATTATCAGTATTTCTGTAAATATTTCAAAGTATCACCTGGTGAAAATATCAGCTGTGATAATCAAAAGCCTTTCGGTCAATAATTTATTTAGGTTTAGATTCTGTATTTTAAAAACAAATCGCATGAAAACGCCATTGCCAGCTTCACTTATTTCGGTCATCGGAATTACATTGATTCTTCTTGCCGTTTTGTCGAGAAGACTTTCAATCCGCAATTTGAATAATGATTCGCTTTTAAGTTTTATAGCCGGACTTGCCATTCTAATTATTTGCTTTTTACTATTCAGTATCGTTTTAAAAAAAAAGAGATAAATGAATTAAATGATATTGACTAAAAAGACATTTTAAACAACCTGACACTTAAAATGTCAGGTTGTTTTATTTCTATTGGTGTAAAGACATTTAGATGACACATCAATTATTTATTAATTAAAATCATCTTTTTTGTATCGTGTTCGATTCTTATTTCTGACTCTTTTCTTCCCCTGTTCCTTATTCATTTTTTTCAAATCCGCTAAATGATAAGAATATCTTATTCTACTTCATGTTTCCTCCACTTTCCCTTCGCAACCCATTCGGGAATAGTCAGTAAATAATCAGTATATAACCTGTATATAAGCTGTATATAAGCTGTATCTATTTAGATACTGATTATTAATTTAGATGGTACTTATCATATACTGCTATTTTATTATTTTCCTGCGAACCGGAAGTAGACGAAAGACGAAGGAAACCTGAAGCAAATATGGATTGTGAAAACACTTTACTATGATTTGTCGGAAGCTTTTAGGATAACACACTTGACAGACTATACAATAATGCCAAGCTCCAGACAGAAAACAGGATTTCTGACATAGCTTTGGGGCATTAAAGTAATCATTTCTTTAAAAATAAAGATGTTGAAGAGTTTACAGATGTCAATTAGTCTTTAATATTAAAAGGCAAAATAGATGATGTCAATCCTTGAAAAGATAAACCAAAGTTTTCATCAAATTCAACACAATACCAATACTCAATTTTATCAATTAAAAATTGAATTTGATCATATAAGTCTTTTATGAACTAAAAATGGAAGATCTTATTAGACTAATTTATAGATGTTGAAGATCATTCTGATTATTTTTATAAATAAATTACATTTATTCGTATAAACAGATGCATGTTAATTAAACTTTTGTATATTTACACGCTGAATGTTGAGCATGAAAAACAGCTTCGGTTAAGAACACTGGACTAATTGAAGAAAAACTGAGGATACAAAAAATCGATCGGGTATCAATCCACGATATAAAAACATTTCAGGAATTAATAGTTCATGTGACTTATTTTGAATCACACATTGTATCAACAAAACTGAATGACACTGAAATAAGAATTTAAACTTCCTATGGCATCAAAAGAAAAAAAATCATTTAATACATAAAAACGATTCAATGAAAAATGAACTTTTACCCTCAACTTTTCCGGGAATAGATAATAACGTTTACGCTGATTTATGGACCCGTATTGCCGCTAGAATAGTAGATTTGGTTGTGATGCTACCCGTGGCAGGACTAATTTTGTATATTAACGGTTTGAGTAAGGATGCTTATTTTTATGCAATTTTACCAAATCTGGCCATTTACATTTGGTATGAAGTGTATCTTGTAAAAAGATATGGCGGCACTCCGGGTAAATTGATAATGGGAATAAAAATAGTCCAAAAGAATGGAGATGATGTCGATTGGCATGCTTCATTCATGCGGTATTTAGTTACTTTTTGTCTGAGTTTATCCGGCATATTTATAATGATGTGGACTCTAGGTCTGATTGATGATGCTACCTACGTCAGCATGGGGTTCATGAAAAGGACTCAACTACTGAGTGAAATCAACCCTTTAATGAGTAAAATTCAAACATTCACAAGTTTAGCATGGACACTTGCAGGGATTATAGCAATACTTTCAAATAAAAGAAAGCGAGCTGTTCATGATTATATTGCAGGAACCGTTGTTGTCAAATCAATTTTCCTGTCCAAAATCAGGGAAATCACAAATGAACCTGTAATAGAAGAATCGGAAAAATAAAAATATTATTTTAAAATATAATTTTAATCCCGCAATCATGAAAAGGCATCAATTCGTATTTATCATAACTTGCCTGCTTTTAAGCACGAATATTTACAGCCAAAAATTAGATGAATTATTAAACATCAAATACAGGACAGGATTTGCTATTCTTAACAATAAAGATACGTTAACCGGAAGGTTTGAATTCAATGATTGTGAACAGAATTATCATTTGTTGGTGTATTGCGATCCTGTCACCTTAAAGAAAAGTGCCTATAAGCCTCAGGAAGTAAAATATTTTTCGCTTGATACTCTCTTTTATATTCCAAAAGAATTAAAAGAAGGTTGGGAATTTGTACAATTGATATCAAACGACAGTTTAAAGGTCTATTTGCGAAAACGATTTTTAACTACTTATACCGGGTCGGGAAGTGAAAACCAAATTATGTACGAAAAACCGAACGGTGAATATCTGCTGGTTTCGTTCAATAACTTTTATTCTTTTAAAACGCGTGTAGGGGGATTCTTCAGTGATGATCACGAATTAAGCAAGAAGATATATAATAATACATACACAAAGAAAGATGTATTAAAGATTGCGTTAGAATACAATAACTGGCTGAAGGAAAATAAAAAATAATCCTAGCAACACCTATTTTGCTGAAAAGAAAGTAATTAAAAAAAAATGTAGAAGCCACAGAAAAAAGCAATTCTGTGGCTTTTTTATTTGCTATTCACTTGTATTCACATTGTGGCTTTTTTGTATCTTTGCAATTGATATTTCTACCAATAATCAATATATGTATATTCAGAAGAAAGCAGTCATTATCGGTGCAGGTGTTGGTGGAATTGCAACCGCTATATATCTTGCCCAAAATGGTATATCTGTGGAAGTTTACGAAAAAAATTCAAAACCTGGCGGACGTTGTTCACAAATGATACAGGAAGGACACCGGTTCGACCTGGGTGCAACCATACTTCTAATGCCTTCGATTTACAGAACTGTTTTTTCAGGGTTAGGACTCGATATGGACAAGGAGTTACAAACAACTTCGCTGGAACCGGTATATAAAATATTTTTCGGTGATGGAACCGACTTTTCATTTACCCGGGACGCAAAAAAAATGGAATCTCAACTTGAAGCCATCGAACCGGGAAGTTTCAAGCGATATGAAAGATATGTAACAGAAGGATATGCTTTTTTCAAGCTATCGTTGAAAGGTTTACTAGGAATAAATTTTTATCATTTATTTGAGTTCATAAATTTCAAGAATGTAATCCTCCTTGTAAAATTAAAAACCTGGATTAAACACACTGATTATATAAAACGTTTTTTCAACGACCGGCGCTTACAAATGGCATTTACTTTTCAAAATATTTATGTTGGCCAGAATCCATTTAAACAACCGGCTTTTTTTTCAATGCTTTCGGGTGCCGAGATTATCGAAGGTGCTTTGTTCCCTAAAGGAGGAATGTATAGGGTTGTGGAGAAACTCATGTCAACCGCTTTGGAACTTGGTGTCGGGTTTCATTATAAGAGTCCGGTATCAAAAATCAATATCATAAACAATAAAGTAGATGGCATTCAGCTGGAAGATGGTAGTATTATTCAGGCCGATTTATTCATTGCGAATGCAGATTTACCATATATTTACAGTCAGCTATTGCCCCAAAGCAGAATGTCGGAAAGATTAAAAAAAATGGAGTATTCGTGCTCTGCCATTGTCTTTCACTGGGGAGTAGATAAAGTATATTCTCAACTGGATCATCACAGTATTTTTCTGAATGACCCGTACAAGAAAGGGATGGAAAAAATTTTCAATGAGAAAACTCTTTCAGAAAATCCAAGTTTCTATGTCCATGCACCTGTCAGGAGCGACAAGACAGCGGCTCCGGAGCATCAGGATACACTTTCAATTATTGTGCCGGCACCACAGTTGGATGCATCGGTCGATCAGGATTGGCAGAAGCTTAAACAAACTGCACGGGCTACCGTTATTCGCAGGTTGAAAAAGGCAGGAATGACGGATATTGAAGAGCACATAAAGTTCGAGACCTGTTACCTTCCTAAAACCTGGGAAAACTATTGCAACATTACCAATGGTTCGGTTTTTGGGAGTCTGAGCCATACAATTTTACAAATGGGGTATTTTCGCCCGCACAACCGGCACAGTAAATATAAAAACCTTTATTTTGCAGGTGGAAGTACACATCCCGGCAACGGTATTCCATTGGTACTTCTTTCAGCGAAACTAACCAGTGAACGGATTTTAAAAGAGATAACAATTTAACGACTATGGAGCCAATAAACAATCAGGAAATGAAACTTTATCAGGAGATTTTCGATTCTATCGAATTCGATAAAATAGTCGATCATCCGAATATATTGATTGCTGCTCATTTCTGGGATGCAGAAAGATATGAAGCTGCGAAAACCTGTTATAAATTTATGCGGGCTATCGATGATTTGATTGATAATTACAAAACGGAACATAAAACCATAGCCATTTTAGAAAAAGAAAAATTTGAAAACGATGTCAATACCTGGATTAATACGGTACTGAACATGACGCAATATAACACCGCACAAAAAGAATTAATAGAAACATTTCAACGATTTAAGATACCGTCGTGGCCGCTTGAAGCATTTGCAAAATCGATGGTATATGATATTTACCATGATGGATTTCCAACCCTGCGAGCCTTCCTGAATTATGCAGGAGGAGCCTCTGTAGCACCGGCATCGATATTTGTCTATTTATGTGGAATGACCAAAGTTAACGGG
>Ga0302296_1003424_pt1 | contig 10197 bp, 9 predicted proteins | sample III_Fen_N3_1_FD_194546 | JGI IMG/M metagenome (GOLD analysis project Ga0302296, IMG submission 194546) | Peat permafrost microbial communities from Stordalen Mire near Abisko, Sweden - III_Fen_N3_1 | ecosystem: Environmental > Terrestrial > Soil > Wetlands > Permafrost | place: Sweden: Abisko... | reverse complement strand
TACGGATATTTAACAATACTTGCTAATGTGCTGTATGTTAAAGCAAAGCCTCCATTTCGCTTGCCGGCAAACTGATGACTTAAGACCCTGAAAGCGTTGGCATTTCCTTCAAAGCAAGTAAAATCAGTCCATTGTGCTTCAGTGACTTCGCTTTGGTATTTTAATCCACCACCTCGTTTAAAAAAATCGGCAATTGCACTTTCTCCCGAATGTCCAAAAGGAGGGTTTCCCAAATCGTGTGCAAGGCAGGCGGCTGAAACGATGGCTCCAATTTCGCCTACAATATTTTGAAAATGAGATTTCTGATTGTTTCTTATCGCAGCAGTAACAAGATTTCCGAGCGAACGACCAACGCTGGCGACTTCAAGCGAATGGGTGAGCCGGTTATGAACAAAAATACTTCCCGGTAGTGGAAAAACCTGCGTTTTATCCTGCAGCCGTCTGAAAGGTGAGGAGAAGATGATCCGGTCGTAATCGCGCTGAAAGGTTGAACGGATATCATCCGCCTCCTGTACCATCCGATCTTCAAGGCCAAGACGGCAATCTGCAATCAATTTATCCCATTTTACCATTCTATATATAATTATCAGTTCATTAATATTTTGAGTGCCGAAAAAGCTACCACATTGGTGATTTGCTACTGGCAACTTGTTGCGCTATGCTTGTAACCAGTTCTCTGAAGCCAGCCGATACGATGTTCATTTCTGAATAATTTTGGCCAAAGCAATTTTACAAAGAATAGCTTTTATTCGGTTCAAAGTTCTTCGTTTTTTTGATGATTACAAAATTTGTTTGTGCTTTAGCCTTAATTGAATACCTTCGCAGCTAAATTTTTCTTGAATATGCTGTCACCGATGCTCAATGGATTGCTCCTGCCATTTCTGGTTGCTATGTTTCTGGCGATTAATATGGGAGGCAGCGGCACTTCACCTGCTTTTGCTACTGCTTATGGTTCAGGCATATTGCGGAAGGATCTAATACCAGGTCTTTTTGGTCTGTGCGTACTTGTTGGTGCTTTACTTGCCGGGAAGAACACTGCCATCACCTTGGGTAAGGGGATTCTCCCTGCCGAAAGTCTAAATTATACATTGACGACCATTATCCTTTTTTCAGTCGCACTTTCGCTCCTTTTTGCCAACTTGCTTGGGGTTCCTCAATCAACGTCACAGTCAACAGTCCTGGCTTTGGCTGCTCCTGCTTATTATTTGGATCAGTTAAATGTACGAAAAGTTTTCTGGGAGATTATTCCTATGTGGGTTGTACTACCCATCATTTCTTTTGGAATTATGTACCTGATAGCCACTATTTCAATAAAGCGGTTCGATCACAAACATCCCGGCTATTTTCAGACCATCAAAAGGCAGTCGTTCTTTCGCTGGGTCGTAATTATCACCAGCTGTTATGTCGCTTTTTCGATCGGATCGAACAATGTAGCCAATGCATCAGGACCTATTGCTTCGATGATCACCAATGAATTGCATATCAATCCAACGAGTGGTAATTTTGTACTGATCATGATTCTGGCAACCTTGATTATAGCACCTTCTTTTGGGATTGGAAGCTCAATCTTTGGTCGCAAACTGATTGTGAAAACGGGAACCGAAATCGTTGAGATTGGTAAAGTTGAAGCCTCTATTATCTCTGTGATTACTGCATCACTTTTGCTTTTTGCATCGGTTAGCAAGGGTATTCCAACATCGCTGGTCCAACTTAATACTTTTGCAATTCTTGCCTTAAGTGTGTCGAAGAAAGGATGGAAAGAAACTTTCTCAAATAAAGTTGTGAAAAAACTCTGGATTATCTGGTTTGTTGCCCCAGTATTTGCCTTTTTCCTTTCTTACTTTCTGACCATGATGGCCGATCATGCCGGTTTATTACATTATTGAAAATTAATAGATTCCTGTTTTTGCCTTCTTTAATTCGTGTTCCATTTCTGCAGAATTCTGAAAATGGTTATGCAATGTTGACTTGAAGTCGGGTCCATGATTGGGAATGATGGTGTGGACAAGTTCGTGAACAATGACATAGTCGATCAGAGGATCGCTTAGTCGCATCAGGTGAAGATTGAGATTGATGTTTTTGCGGTTCGAGCAACTTCCCCAATTGGTTTTATTGTTTTTAATAGTTACCTTTTTGAAGGTATAGCCCAGGCTGGATGCCAGTTCAGCGATTCGTGCCGGAAGGTATTTTTTTGCATCAAACCTCAGAACATTTTCTATTGCAATCCGAAGTGTATTTTGTAACTCATTCGACTCAATAGATTGAGAACTTGGATATTCGAAGATGACATTTTTATCTTTTTCAGAATACCTGATTTTTAAACGCGATACATCCGACGAACATACATGGTAATTATAATTTCTGGTCGAGAACAATGGCCCGGGCAGAATAAGTTTTGGAGCGCCTAATTTTCCTGCCAGTTTTTCCTTTGTTTGAGCAATCCATTGTAGGTGTTCACCTAAAAATTTCTCTCCGCTTTGGAATGACGCAGTCCACGGAATCGTAACCCGCACGGTTCCGTCGGGTTTGACCGCAAGTTTAAAACGTGTTGCCTGTCGGTTTTTAGTGATTGCTACGATGCCAACACCATCTATATTTACCTGTTTGATATTCATAAATACCTGTTTGTAATTATCACATATTTAAATTAATATGCGAGTAACTATTGTCTCTGAAGATTGTGCTAAATCAATATCGGATTTATTACCAATAAAGAAATGTCCAACTTCTAAATTTGTGGTTCTCGTTCGCAAAAATACCCTAATACCAATTGAAATACTACCGAAATATTTGTAATTTAACTGCGGCTTTTCAATACCCTTATTATCTGAGGCGGATAAATCGGTTACCGAATTCAACCTATCAATTTTTTAAAACTTTGTTGCGATGGAAAAAAACAGAAAAGACGAAGTTTACGGAACCTTATGAAAGAGCGAATCATTGGTTGTTGTTCAAGGGAAATCCCGACCAGGTTCCCTTGTATTCGAATCGTTAGCAACATTTCCGGGTTACTACAATCACCTCGAGAATGATGTAGAGCCGGTTTACCTTTATGTAGTACTCGATCACGAATACAGTGTTTTTGATATTGAACGTGCAAAATTGGCGGTTAAGAAAACTTACGACTGGCGCTTTGAAGCAGCAAAAGGTAAAATTGACTTGTTTGATAAGCATTTCGACGTCGTACGTTTGCGCCATCTCGATAGTTTTGACCAGCTCATCCCAATTCAAAATGAGTTTATGAAGGCTGGTATAAAGCTAAAGATGAATACACTGACAAATGTGAAAAATGAAAAAGGTTTTATTCAGCTGATGAAGATATTCAATATAAGTAAACTGGGAAAAGGAATTTATATTGACACCAGCGAAGATTATCATGCTTACTTACTTCTTCCTAATAAGCTAACGCAAAAAGAATTTGAAGAGACGACACTGAAGGTGAAATACAACTGGGACTCAACTGGATTTGATGCTGCTGGCTGTTTTTTTATCAGGGGAAAATTAAAGGAAATGGTTCGCATTTATTCCAAGAATCTTACAATTGAATATTTGGAAGCGCTCCGGAAACTTTATTTATCGAAAATTAAAAATTAAATTTTTTTTGAGTTGGTAACCAACTGGTTGAAAAGCACCAACTGTTCTTTTAATGCTGCAATTTTATCAGCCGGCTCTGTGCGCGCTTCGAGAAGTATCCATCCATTATAGTGAATCCCTGCGAAAAGATCGAAAAGTTGCTGATAAGGATATTCTCCGACATTGAATTCCCTGACATGGACGGTATCGCCAAACCAGTTTTTAACACTGTTGAAGTTTCCTTCAAGGCCGGGAGGAAGAAGATCCTGATCGTTGCAGTTCCAGCACATTTTCACGTTCTTGACGGTCACCTGATCGAAAATCGCTTTCATATTGGGCAGTTCCTGCGTTTTATTGCCATGTACTTCAACCCTTACAAGCTGACCATAATCGAGTGCAAATTTTCCAACCTCGTTTAACGAAGCTGCAATTTGTGCAATGGTTTTCTCTTTTGGAATACCTTCCGGCAGGTCATTGGGTTTTACCTTTATACCTGATGCTCCAATATCTTTGCAAAGTTTAATGTATTCTTTGGTTTGGTCGATATTCATTCGAAGTTTTGCAGCGTCAGGACTGTGATACTCGAAATTTGCGCCATAACCAATGCAGGTGACCGGACTGTCCGCAAACATCTTTTTCACTTCAGCGCGTTGAGCTGCATTTAATTTGGTCTCTACACCATGTGCATGTTCTGTCCGCAATTCGACCCCAAGTACGCCGGTTTGCGTACAGTTGGCAATCAAGGTGGGTAATTTCCAGTCTTTCGCCCACTGGTACGTCACCAAACCAAGTTTCATCTCCGATTTTTCAGATTTCGCCAGCGCTGCAAATGGGCTGATGGTAGCAAGTGCGATCCCGCCAATGATACTTTTCTGGATAAATTTTCTTCTGGATAAGTTTTCCTCCATGATTTTCAATTTGGTTTTGTAGTTTGAAAGGGTGAAGATACCTTAATTTAATATATTTTGTCGGCCTTAAGCCTAAAACTTTGCTTATTTTGCACTGCGAAATGTTTAGAAGACGAGTATCTGTCTGTAATGACGATATGCGGTTCCATACACGCTTATTATTTTATGTAATTATATAATAGATCGGGGAAATATGAATATTCTTATCATTGGTTCAGGAGGAAGGGAACATGCTTTTGCCTGGAAGATTAGTCAGAGTCCTAAAGTTGATCAACTTTATATTGCTCCGGGAAATGCAGGAACAGCCGAGTTTGGAATAAACCTCGAAATTGGAGCAACGGATTTTCAGTCAATTCGCAAAGTCGTATTGGATAAGAAGATCGAGATGGTTGTTGTCGGTCCTGAAGTGCCACTGGTGGAAGGAATTCACGATTTTTTTCTTGCAGATGAGCTGCTGAAAGGGGTTTCTGTCATTGGCCCGACAAGTGCTGGTGCCAGGTTGGAGGGAAGTAAAGATTTCGCGAAAGAGTTTATGTTGCGACATGGTATACCGACAGCTGCCTACCTTTCGGTAACGAAAGATAACCTGCCACAAGGAATCATTTTCATGCGCAGCTTAAAGGCACCATACGTGCTCAAAGCTGACGGCCTTGCTGCCGGTAAAGGTGTTCTGATCATTGCCGATCTCGCCGAAGCGGAGCAATCGTTGCGCGAAATGCTTGGCGGAATGTTTGGACAGGCCAGCGAAACGGTGGTCATTGAGGAATTTTTATCAGGAATAGAGTGTTCTGTATTTGCATTAACCGATGGCAAAAACTATAAAATTCTACCCGTTGCCAAAGATTACAAACGAATTGGAGCAGGTGATACCGGATTGAACACGGGTGGAATGGGTGCCATTTCGCCGGTTCCTTTTGCCGATGCACTTTTCATGAAGAAAGTTGAGGAACGGATTATTATTCCGACGGTGAACGGTTTGCAAAGCGATGGAATCGATTACAAGGGATTTATCTTTTTCGGAATCATCAGCGTTCATTCGGAGCCAATTGTAATTGAGTACAATGTTCGCATGGGCGATCCCGAAACGGAGGCAGTTATATTGAGATTAAAATCCGATCTCGTTGATTTATTTGAGGGTGTTGCCAATGGCAACCTGGCCGATCGCGAGCTTGAGATTGATTCTAATGCTGCTGCTACGGTGATGCTTGTCGCAGGTGGTTATCCCGGAGCCTACGAAAAAGGGGATGTAATTACCTTTCCCGATAAAGTTTCGGGCAGTATCCTTTTTCATGCAGGAACTAAGATTTCCGGAGATAATGTAGTAACAAATGGAGGAAGAGTGATTGCCATCAGTTCTAAGGGGAAAGATTTTAAGGAGGCGCTTAGAGTATCGTATCATAATGCCTCGAAGATTCAGTTTAAAAATGTGTACTTTCGGAAAGATTTGGGCTTTGACCTTTAATTTAAGACTTTATGTTATTACGCATTTTTAAGAGTAATACACTGTTCAGTTCATTATTGATTCCTGTGGTTGGAGTTCTTTTCTGGATACATAGTTTTCGGGCACCGGAATTGTTGGATATTAAACTTGCAAATGGAGCTATGCCGCTCTACTATTTGGTTTTTAATTTTCTGAATGGACAAGATTTATGGCAAGTATTAATTGCCTTTTTCCTGGTACTGATCAATTCTTTTTTTATTGCACAACTTGGTTCGTCGTTCCTTTTTGTGAGAAAGCGATCGTACCTGCCCGGAATCATCTATCTGATCACCGTTTCTTCTCTACAGGCGCTTCATGCACTTGTTCCTGTTCACCTGGCAACGTTGTGCGTTCTGATTTCAACCTATTTCATTCTCGATACCTATCACAAGCCTGTAGAGATTACGTTTACTTTTAATGCTTCATTTTTTCTGTCGCTGGCTTCCTTGTTTTATCTTCCCGCCTTAGTCCTTTTTCCGCTGGTTTGGATCTCCATTTTTGTACTCCAAAAAGGTGATAACTGGCGTCTGCTGGTTGTTCCGTTCTTTGGATTTGGCGCTCCATGGATGTTTATGTGGGCTTTTTCTTTTTTAAACGACACAGACACATCATTAGGAAACGACATGCTCAAAATGCTTTGGACAGATCACAATGCTTATCTCCTGGAACCTTATTTTTTGATACTTTCTGTGGTAGTTGCCTTTGTTTCAACTCTCGGAAGCTTTTCAGTTATCTCTGCTTATCACCGATTGAAAGTAAGTTCTCGGAAGTATTTTGTTATTTTTTACTGGATGCTCGGTTTAGTAGTGGCTGGCGCAATTGGTTTAATGACAATTGGGGTTGAAATCGTCGCTTTATCAACAATTCCCGTTGCATTTTTTATTTCTTACTACCTTCTTTCCGACAATAAACATATCTGGAAGGAGATATTGACATGGATTTACCTTATCACAATGATATTTGTCCTTTACTTTTATAAGTGATCCCTTTTTTATTTTAATAATGCCATTATTGATATTAATGGTGGGGTAAAAACAATTTGTAATTCCACATAAAAAGGGCGAATAACAATTTATCCGCCCTTTTTAGTATGATTTGATGGTTATTATCGTTCGCTATCAATCAGGAAAGTAACCTTTAATAATTCCTCTTTTCGAATCCTTCAGGAAAAGGAGGATTTCATCACGTTCGCGTGAGGCTTGCAGCTCGGCTTCGATCACTTCGAGTGCCTGACTGTTATTATAACCTTTCTGATAGATAATCCGGTAGATATCCTGAATCTGACAGATGACTTCATTGGAGAAACCTCTGCGTCGAAGACCAATCGAATTGACTCCGGCATACGATAAAGGTTCGCGACCCGCCTTAATATAAGGAGGAACGTCTTTACGCACGAGAGAGCCGCCTGAAAGCATTACATGTTTACCAATATGGCAGAATTGATGAATCCCTGTCTGACCGCCAATGATTGCGAAATCGTCGACGACTACTTCGCCTGCAAGGGCAACAGAGTTTACAAGGATGACACTGTCGCCAACAACGCAGTCGTGGGCAACATGCACGTAAGCCATAATAAGGCAGTTGTTGCCAATTACGGTCTTTCCTTTGGCAGATGTACCTCTGTTTATGGTAACACACTCCCTGATTGTGGTATTATCCCCAATCTCGACAGTTGTATATTCACCTTTAAACTTTAGATCCTGTGGCTCGCCGCCAATGACTGCACCGGAATAAATCCTGCAGTTTTTACCAATCCGGCATCCGGGCAAAATAGTGGCATTTGGACCAATGTACGATCCGTCACCGATAACTACGTCGCGCGAAACAGTTGCGAACGGTTCGATGATAACACCCGCGCCAATCTTTGCTTCGGGATGAATATTTGCTAATGGTTGATTCATTATTATTGAATTAAATGCTGGCATTTTTAATATCCAGGATCTCTATTTATTTTTTGCAATTACAGCCATAAATTCTCCTTCACAAACAACGGTATCACCGACAAATGCGATTGCCCTCATATTGGCAATTCCACGACGAATGGGGCCGAGAAGTTTTAATCTGAAGACAAGCGTGTCGCCGGGCACAACTTTCTTGCGAAATTTAATGCTGTCCATCGTCATGAAATAGGTCGAATAATCACCTTCGGTGGGTTGCGAGCTAATAACAAAAACCCCTCCGCATTGTGCCATTGCTTCGATAATCAAAACACCGGGCATAATCGGCTCAGCCGGAAAATGACCTACAAAAAATGGCTCATTGGCCGTTACATTCTTCACACCAATAATATAATCGGCGCCTTTCTCAATCACTTTATCAAGCAAAAGGAACGGATTACGGTGAGGCAACATTTTTTTGATCTGATTTACATCATATAAGGGAGCCTTATTGGGATCGTATTCAGGCGCTGTATTTTCTGAAATGCATTTAAGATACTCTTTATGAAGCATCTTGGCAAATTCGGTATTGGCACCGTGACCAGGTCGTTTTGCAACAATACGTCCTTTAATTCGTTTCCCGATTAATGCAAGATCACCAATCACATCAAGCAATTTATGACGGGCACATTCGTTATCGAAACGGAGTGTAATATTGTTTAGAATACCAATTTTATTGACTTCGATGTGTTTTTGATTGAATAAATCGGCAATCCGGTTCAACTCTTCAAGTGTCATTGGCTGATCCATGATCACAATGGCATTATCTACATCGCCCCCTTTAACAAGATTGTTTTTTAAAAGCATCTCGAGCTCGCGGACAAAAACAAAGGTACGGCATGGCGCAATCTCCTCTGCGAATTTTGTCTGACTGCTATAGGTGGCATATTGATTATCGAGAACAACCGAATTGTAGGAAATCATCACATCAATGCTGAAATCATCATCCGGATAGGCAATTATTTCGGTGCCGGTTTCCAAATTCCGGTAGACAATTTTCCTTTTTATTTCAAAATATTCGACATCCGCATGTTGGGCAACTAATCCTGCTTCACTAAGAATCTTTACATAGGGGCCAGCGCTTCCATCGAGTATAGGAGCTTCAGGACCATTCATTTCAATGAGAACATTATCGATCCCGGTTCCGATCAGTGCCGCCATAACATGCTCAATTGTGCTGATCACAACATCACCATCTTTCAAAACTGTACCGCGTGATGTTCCCCTTACTTTGGAAATATTGGCATCAATCACCGGCTCGCCGGGAAGATCAATTCGTTTAAACTTATATCCGAAATTTTCGGGAGCAGGCTTAAACGTTAATGTGACTTCAACACCGGTATGTAGGCCCTTGCCTGAAATGGTGACCTCTCGCTCGATTGTATTTTGTTTAACACTCATCATTTCACGAAATTTTTCTTCTTTTTATGCCCCCGATCTTTGGTGGCTCATTGATTATATATGTGATATTCCTTAAGATGTTTTATTGAATGCTTATTTATTGTCCTCAATGATCTTAATCTTTTTTTGAAGTTCGATCACATCGTTTCGAAGTTCGGGAAGGTTTCGGATAATTGAAAACGTTTTCATGGCCAGTTTGAAATCGAGGGCTGGTGCGCCTAATAAAACTGAATTAGGTTTGACTGATGACATTACGCCTGTTTGCGGCCCTATTTTTACACCATCGCCTATAGAAATATGTCCGGACACTCCTGCCTGTCCACCAAAGACACAGTTTTTACCGATAACTGTTGACCCTGCAATACCAACATGAGCTGCCATGACTGTATTTTCTCCGATGTCATCATTGTGAGCGATCTGAACCAGGTTGTCGAGTTTGACGCCTTTGCGGATAATTGTAGACCCCATGGTGGCACTATCAACAGTTGTATTAGCGCCAATTTCAACATTGTCTTCGATTACAACATTGCCAATTTGTTCAATCTTGGTATAGGTTCCGTCGGGATTAGGAGCAAATCCAAATCCATCAGCACCAATCACTGAGCCTGAATGAAAAATGCATGACGAACCAATCAAACAACCGGCATAAATTTTCACACCGGAATAGAGAATTGAATCATCGCCGATTTTTACATTATCGCCGATATAAACATGTGGATATATCTTTACATTGTTTCCAATCACTGCATTTTCACCAATATAAGCAAAGGCACCAAGGTAGATCTGCTCACCAATCTTCGCAGAATTGCTAACGAAGGAGGGCTGTTCAATCCCTATTTTCGAAGGCTTAGCTTTTGTGTAAAAATCGAGCAATTTAGCTAAAGCAACATAGGCATCT
>Ga0302296_1003422_pt1 | contig 10198 bp, 9 predicted proteins | sample III_Fen_N3_1_FD_194546 | JGI IMG/M metagenome (GOLD analysis project Ga0302296, IMG submission 194546) | Peat permafrost microbial communities from Stordalen Mire near Abisko, Sweden - III_Fen_N3_1 | ecosystem: Environmental > Terrestrial > Soil > Wetlands > Permafrost | place: Sweden: Abisko... | reverse complement strand
CATAATTGAAAATTGTAACAGTCGAGTAAAAAGCGACTTACAAGATAATATTCATGGAAATTGAGTAAAAATGCTGTTAAACATAAATCCGTTAGTATCTAAATAAAAAAAAGCTCGTATATTTGTCCTGTAAATAAAAAAACCAAAACTTAATTAGAGTTCCGGCATACTTTAGTCGGAATTCTTTTTGTTTTATAAATCTTAAAGAAAACAAAACAACTATGGCAGTAACTTACATGACCGCTGAAGGTTACAAAAAACTTGTAGAGGAACTGAATGAACTGGAGAGAGTACAACGACCTGCCATTTCCAAACAGATTGGGGAAGCTCGCGACAAGGGCGATTTATCTGAAAATGCGGAATATGATGCAGCTAAAGAAGCTCAGGGTATGTTGGAAATGAAAATATCACTTCTCAAAGATACTGTGGCTTCGGCCAGAATGATTGACGAATCGAAAATCAACACGAACGAGGTGCAGATTCTGACTCGTGTGAAAATTAAAAACACAAAGACCAATCAAACCATGTCGTATATGATTGTTTCTGAAAGCGAAGCCAACCTCAAAGAAGGCAAACTTTCGGTGACAACCCCTATTGCCAAAGGTTTACTCGGCAAAAAAGTTGGCGAAAAAGCAACCGTTTCTGTTCCTTCGGGAGTTATGGAATTTGAAGTGGTGGAGATTAGTTTATAGTAAGCAGTAAACAGTCAAGATTTTTAGCCATGACCATTTTCAGCAGAATTATAGTCGGTGAAATTCCTTGCTACAAAATAGCGGAGAATGAACAGTTTTTTGCATTCTTGGACATCAATCCCATGACAAAAGGTCACACCCTGGTTATTCCCAAACAAGAAGAGGATTACTTGTTCAATTTAGACGACCAAACGGTGGCCGATATGATGGTTTTCTCCAAAAAAGTGGCAGCGGCCATCGAAAAAAGCGTATCGTGTTTGCGTATTGGTGTGGCGGTTATTGGATTGGAAGTGCCGCATTCGCATATTCATTTAATACCAATCAACAAGGAATCGGACATGAATTTCAATAACCCAAAATTGAAACTCAGCCCAGAAGAAATGACGGATATTGCCGCAGAAATCAGAAAAAATTTATAACAACAAATACCCAATAAAAAAGCTGCAATCCAAATCGGATTGCAGCTTTTTTATATTAGCTTTCAACTGACAATTATGCTTGTGGTTTCTCTTCTTTCGGAGGACGTGGCATCAACGCTTTGCGTGATAGTTTGAATTTACCGGTCTTTTGATCGATTTCCAACAATTTCACATCAATCATATCGCCTTCTTTAATTCCGGCTTGATCCATAGTTTCAATACGTTTCCAATCGATTTCAGAAATATGAAGCAAACCTTCTTTACCCGGCATAAATTCAACGAATGCACCGTAAGGCATAACCGATTTTACTTTTGAAGGATAGGTTTCGCCAATTTCAGGAATTGCAACAATGCCTTTAATTTTAGCAATGGCAGCATCGATAGCCGCTTTGTTGTTAGCCGCAATTTCTACGCGACCTTGGTCACCTTGTTCTTCGATAGTGATAACAGCACCAGTTTCAGCTTGCATGTTTTGGATAATTTTTCCACCAGGTCCAATGATTGCACCAATCATTTCTTTCGGGATAAACATTACCACAATGCGCGGAGCATTCGGTTTCATTTCTTCGCGTGGAGCAGCCAATGTTTCTTGGATTTTACCAAGAATGTGCATACGTCCTGCTTTCGCTTGGTTCAAAGCTGTTTCAAGAATTTCGTACGAAAGTCCGTCAACTTTGATATCCATTTGAGTAGCAGTGATACCATCTTTAGTACCTGTTACCTTGAAGTCCATATCGCCTAAGTGATCTTCGTCACCCAAGATATCCGAAAGAACAGCAAAGTTTTTACCTTTATTTTCAGAAATCAATCCCATGGCAATACCCGAAACCGGTTTAGCAATTTGTACACCTGCATCCATCAGCGCCAATGTTCCGGCACAAACCGTAGCCATGGAAGAAGATCCGTTCGATTCCAAAATATCAGAAACCACACGTACAACGTAAGGATAGTTAGCTGGGATCATGTTTTTCAATGCACGTAATGCCAGGTTACCATGACCTACTTCGCGACGACCAACACCACGGGAAGCTTTTGCCTCTCCGGTAGAGAATGGTGGGAAGTTATAGTGCAACAAGAAACGTTCTTTGCCTTTGAACAATGCATCATCAACCAATTTCTCATCCATCTTAGTTCCCAATGTTACAGTAGTCAACGATTGAGTTTCGCCACGTGTAAACACTGCTGAACCGTGAGCTCCCGGAAGGTAATCCACTTCCGACCAGATAGGACGAATTTCAGTTGTTTTACGACCATCCAAGCGTTTGCCTTCGTCCAGAATGGAGCGACGCATAGCTTCTTTTTCCACTTCGTGGTAGTATTTGCCGATAAGACCTTTTTTAGTAGTTGCTACTTCAGGGTCAATGCTTTCGATGTATTCAGCTTTTACAGCTTTGAAATTATCCACGCGTGAGTGTTTGTCGGTGTTGCACGAAGCAGCCACAGCATACACTTTATCGTAAGTTTTAGCCCAAATATCTTTTTTCAGATCTTCGTCGTTTTCTTCGTGGCAGTAAACGCGTTTCGTTGTTTTACCTACCGCTTCCATCAATTCCAATTGCACTTGGCAATGAACCTTGATAGATTCGTGAGCCACTTTCATGGCTTCCAACAATACTTCTTCGCTTACTTCTTTCATTTCGCCTTCCACCATCATGATGTTGTCGATAGTGGCAGCCACCATAATTTCCAAATCGGCAGTTGCCAATTGAGCAAAAGTAGGGTTTATAACAAATTCGCCATTGATACGAGCAACGCGACATTCAGAGATTGGTCCGTTAAAAGGAACATCCGATACAGCCAACGCAGCCGACGCAGCCAAACCGGCCAATGCATCAGGCATATCTTCGCCGTCAGACGATACAAGCATTACGTTTACAAAAGTCTCAGCATGAAAATCATCAGGAAACAACGGGCGCAAAGCACGGTCAACAAGGCGAGACACTAAAATTTCGTAATCAGATGCACGACCTTCGCGTTTCAGGAAACCTCCCGGAAAGCGGCCAAAGGCAGCATATTTTTCTTTATAATCCACCGATAGTGGCATAAAATCGGTTCCCGGAACAGCATCCTGTGCCGAACAAACGGTGGCCAACAGCATGGTGTCACCCATGCGAACCATTACAGATCCATCGGCCTGTTTAGCCAATTTTCCTGTTTCAATAGAAATGGTACGTCCATCACCCAGTGTGATAGTTTTTGTAACTACATTCATTTGATAATAATTGTTTTAAGTTGTCAAATGGAATTCGTCCTGCTTTTCAGGACTCATTTCATAAAATTACATTATTGTTTTTAAACTTCTAAATTTCGCGCGCAAAGATACGAACAATTTTGCAAAATCGATGCAGAATCACCGTAATTTAGTGATTTTTGGAGGTTTGAAGGAAAAGATTTATACAAAAAAACAACGATTACAAATTATGTAAACGTTGCTTCTTCAATTTTAGAATAACTATAAGTTCAAAATCTACAAGAATGCCAGAGGTATTGACATCCCAAGTGATAGACAAAGCGATCGGGTTACATTAGGATTAATTTCCGCTTTATTATATATAATGTCAGTAGGTGAAGTTGTTCCTGTAGCACTGGGCGGTAATCCTCTTACAGTATTATAGGTTACATCAAATAGACCAACTCTCAACGACACATATGAAGCTAAATACCAATACCATTTCTTTGCATTATATTTTACTAAAAAAGGAGAGGCTACCAGTAAACCTATTGAAGCACCATTGCAAATATGACCGACAGTTTTTTTATTGCTATTGTTAAGCGCGTCACCAATGCCATTTAAGATAACCGAAGCTGCATATAATCCGGCGATTTTCACCCATCCCAGTTTTTCATTATAAACTTTTTTTTTCTTAAAAGGAGTGCTGGTGTTATCGTTAGATGATGATTCGGATATTTTCAACTGATTTTTTTCCAGTTTTGAATTAGTATTATTGTCTATCAAAGATTTCAATGTATCAACAGGAACGGAATTATTCACTTGTTGGGTTTCATTCAAAGTATTTACAGGTATGGTATCCCTGAGAGTATCTGTCTGACTAAAGCAATATGCTGAAGAAAGTACAATTATTATTGTTGTCAATATCCTTTTCATGATCGAATTAATAAACTGAAGTTTTGTATCTCTTAATTTATTCTAAGGCAAATTTACATGCTTATCAAAAATCATTATGTAAAATTCTATATTACATTACTATAGTAATTACCATAAACAATTCTTCTCTCCGATTGCAATTGTAAAAGATCAAGATTACTCCAATGTGTAAAAAAAAAGAATTAGACACATATATCACTGACTACATGTGTATTAACATAAATGAATGCTGACTGTTTCAAATTTTAAAAGAGTAGCAATAATTCTATTTGTTAAATAGAAGAGTAGCATTTATTTTATTTTAAAAAGAAGCATTTAAATATTAATTATTTATTTTTGTATTACATTAACTCACAACATCGACTTAAGACAACCTCACAAAACTCATTATTAGTTCAAAGCTAATTTGATCTCATTTGCTTTGGGAATGCAAATGCATATGCTAGTTCATTTTCTGTAAATATTTTATACAAATACTATGAGTTAAAATAACACAAAACACGGCTGTACTTCCAGACAAAGTGCAAACCCTCCTTCGCCAATTATGAACTATGCATTACGCATTGCGAATTGTTTTCTGTCATTCTGTCACCCAAACCTCGCTGGCACTTTTTTTGAATAGCACAACGCCGTACGAACCGACAAGTCGGAGTACGACTTAAAGTCGTGCCCCGACTAAACCGATAAATAAACATATAAAACATACTAAACGACTAAACAATGGGTAAAGGAAACATTGGGGTAACGAGTGCTAATATCTTCCCCGTTATCAAGAAATTTTTGTACAGCGATCACGAAATCTTTTTGCGTGAATTAGTATCGAATGCCGTGGATGCCACACAAAAGCTGAAAACACTGGCAGCCGTTGGCGAATACAAAGGCGAATTGGGCGACCTCACGGTACGTGTAGCCATCGACACAAAGAAAGGCACACTTACCATTTCCGACCGCGGAATAGGAATGACTGCCGACGAAATTGACAAGTACATCAACCAGATTGCTTTCTCGGGCGCCGAAGAGTTCCTGGAAAAATACAAAGATGATGCAAGTGCCATTATCGGACATTTCGGATTGGGTTTTTACTCTTCGTTTATGGTTTCCAAAAAAGTGGAAATCTTCACGCAATCGCACAAGGACGGCTCGGCAGCTCAACATTGGTCGTGCAAAGGTGATCCTGAATACACACTCGAAGATACCATCAAAGCCGACCGCGGAACAGACATCGTACTGCATATTGACGATGATAACAAAGACTTCCTCGAAGAATCGAAAATTCAGGAATTGCTGACAAAGTATTGCAAATTCCTTCCAATCGAAATTGCTTTTGGCAAAAAGAAAGAATGGAAAGACGGCAAAAACGTGGAAACCGATCAGGATAACATCATCAACAATACCAATCCTGCCTGGACTCGCAAACCTGCCGACCTGACAGAAGAAGATTATGCTGCGTTCTATCACGAATTGAACCCAATGGCCGAAGAGCCGTTGTTTCACATTCACCTGAACGTGGATTATCCGTTCAACCTGACCGGAATTTTGTATTTCCCCAAAATCAAGAACAACATTGACATGCAACGCAACAAAATTCAGTTGTATTGCAATCAGGTATATGTTACCGACCACGTGGAAAACATTGTACCTGAATACCTGACGCTGTTGCACGGTGTGATTGACTCTCCCGATATTCCGCTGAATGTGTCCCGCAGTTACCTGCAAAGCGACAGCAACGTAAAGAAGATTTCGAGCCACATCACCAAGAAAGTAGCCGACAGATTAGCAGAAATATTTAAAGCCGACCGAACAGCATTTGAAGAAAAATGGGATAACCTGAAAGTATTCATTCAATACGGAATGCTCAGCGATGAAAAATTCTACGAACGCGGTGAAAAATTCGCGCTATTGAAAAACGTTGATGGAAAATACTTCACTTTCGAAGAATACAAAACATTAGTGGGCGAAAACCAAAAAGACAAAAACGGCGATCTTATTTACCTTTATGCCAATAATGCCGACGAACAATATAGCTACATTCAACACGCCAAAGACAAAGGCTACGATGTGCTGATTATGGACGGACAGTTGGACGTGCACGTGGTAAGTCAGTTGGAACAAAAATTCGAGAAAACGCGTTTCGTACGTGTGGACAGCGATGTAATTGACAAAATCATTCAAAAGGACGAAGTTGCCAAAGTGGCTTTAACCGACGATCAGCGAGATGCACTCGTGGCTGTGTTCGATTCACAAATTCCGGCGTTGGATAAAACCAATTTCATTGTAACCTTCGAACAACTTTCGGCTACAGCTAATCCGGTTTTCGTAACGCAAAACGAATTTATGCGCCGCATGAAAGAAATGTCTGCATTGCAAGGTGGTATGATGAGTTTCTACGGCGAGATGCCCGATAGCTACAACCTTGTGGTCAACACAGCGCATCCGGTTATCGAAAAACTGTTAGCCGATGAAGAAACAGCTTGCGGTAAAGAAGTAGCACCGTTGGCAAGTGAAATAGCGCTGACAGAAAGTCAAAACTCAGCATTGAAAGAAAATCATAAAGGTAAAAAGGACGAAGAAATTCCGGCGGCAGAAAAAGCTCAGGTTGAAGAATTTGAGAAAAAAATTCAGGAATTGACCGACCAAAAGAAAGCGATTCTGAAAGCGTTTGCTTCTGAAAACAAACAAGTTCGTCAGTTAATTGACCTAGCCTTGCTGGCAAACAATATGCTGAAAGGCGAAGCGCTGGCCAACTTTGTAAAACGAAGCGTGGAACTATTATAAAAGGTATTTTTTGAAGAACCAAAACGGCGTAACTTTATTAGCTACGCCGGTTTTTTTATGATTTAATATCCAAATAGGATTTCAGAGCTTCCACATATTCGGCAAATGCGGCCGTTCCTTTGGGCGTGATTTTGCATACCGTTCGGGTACGTTTTCCGATGAAACCTTTTTCAACCTGAATGTATCCGGCGGCACTCAGCTTTTCAAGCTGAACACTGATATTGCCTACTGTAGCACCGGTTTTTTCTTTAATGAAAAGGAAGTCGGCTTCTACAACCGAAATCAGTATGGACATGATGCCCAATCTAAGTTCGGAATGCAACAGGGGATTTAATTCCTTAAACATTTGCTTTTCTTCCTTTATAGTTAAGAATATGACCGGGAATCACCATCATCACAAAAACTGCCACTGTATAAATCAGCACTTGTTCGGATCCATAAAAAAGAAATGGAAGAACACAGGTAAGCGTTCCGATTATACCACAAATCACAATAGGTACATATTTGATAATTAACCCAGTTAGTGTAGAAGCAATTCCAGATAGCAAAAGCATTAATGAAACCATTGGAAAACTGTGATTAAAGAATGCAAAAAAAGAAACAAGAATCATTACTGTGCCTATTACTGCCCAAACGGTATTAATCATTCTATCAATGTAAGTCTTTGCATATTTGTCTTTACTCCTGCCAAACTTATACATGAAAAGCCCACCTAACAAAGGAATTGCCCACCACAACAGATTTGCATATTGGTTATTTGTTGTTACAAGTAAAACATAAACAGCTATTGAAACAATAAAAGCAATATACCCGAAAATCAAAAAAGGCTTACCTTTCCCAGATTCCAATTTGGTTTGCGTGTTCTGAATCATTTTAGAAATAAGCTCTAAGCTTTCTTTTTCATTTAAAATTTTGTCTTCCATATTATTTTATATTTAATGATTGATTTGAAATCCAATGCAAATATAAATCAGTTTATATTATAAACCGATTTGTGTGTCAATAAATAACTTTTTACTGCTTTATTTTAGTTTTATTAGCAATTTTGGTTGATAATGGAGTCGTTTCAAAAATGATAATTTGTAATAATTCATGCCCATTTAGTTTATAATGTGATGTATTTTTCCTATTTTTGCGCAAATTATTTACAAAATCATAAAATTGACTGTTTTGGAATTGACTAAGAAACCATTCGAATGTACAAGCAAAGACGAGATCCGTCAGCAAATCGATATCATTGACAAAGAGATTATTGCTTTGTTTGCACAACGATTTGAATATGTAAGTGAAATTGTAAAATATAAAAACGATGTAGAAAGCGTCGTGGCACAGGATCGCAAAGACCATGTGATTAAAATTCGGGGCGAATGGGCTGAAAATCATGGATTGGACAAAGAAACATTTGAACAAATCTATCGGTTTTTAGTAGATCATAATATCGGAAAAGAGTTGGAAATTCTTGAAAGGAGTAAACAATAATAACATAAAAAAAGGCGGGTGTCTGGTGACAGTTGACCGTCGACTAACAAAAATGTACAAACAAGAAATTAAAGTAATGGATTGCACCGTGCGCGACGGTGGCTTGATGAATAAGTGGCAGTTTTCAGACGATTTCGTTCGTGGAGTTTACAATGCCTGTGTGGAAGCCGGTGTCGATTATATGGAAATCGGGTACCTGAGTAGCGAAAAAGCATTCGACCGCAGCGTATATGGTCCTTGGAAATTCTGCCTTCAAAAGGATTTGGAACGCATTGTAGGCAAAAACGAAACTAACCTGAAACTTTCGGCTATGGCTGATATTGGCCGTATTGATTTAGATGACATACCTATGGCTGCCGACAGTGCCTTGGATATGATTCGTGTGGCTTGTTATGTTCATCAGGTGGATAAAGCTGTAGCTTTGGCTCATCACTGCATGGACAAAGGTTACGAAGTGTGTATCAACTTGATGGCCGTTTCTACCGTAAACGAGCACGAACTGGATGAAGCCTTGAAAGACATTGCTGCTTCACGCGTAAAAACGTTCTATGCAGTTGATAGTTACGGAAGTATGTATGTGGAATCGATACAGCACTTAGTGCGGAAATATATGAATGCACTGCCCGGAAAGGAAATTGGAATTCATGCGCACAACAACATGCAGATGGCCATGTCAAATACCTATACCGCTATCATGGAAGGTTGTACCATGCTCGATGCCACATTGATGGGTCTTGGTCGCGGTGCCGGAAATTGTCCGATTGAGATTCTGATTGCATTCCTGAAAAATCCAAAATATCGCTTGTTGCCTTTATTGCAGGTTATTCAGGACTACGTTCACCCTATGCAAAGTCAAATCGACTGGGGGTATCATATTCCTTACCTGATTTCGGGAGCATTAAACGCTCACCCACGCCGAAGCCTGGAATGGATGGATTCCGGAAAGAAAAATGATTTTGTGACGTTTATGAAAGAAATGCACGATAATGAAATTTTAGAATAATAAAATCGAAAAAAGAGAATGTTCAGCAAAGAAAGAGCATTCTCTTTTTTCTTTTCAAAAATCACCAAAGTTTGCTATCCGATTTCAATCCATCATACTTATCGTTTTTGATTGTTGCTGATTTTACTTTTCAACTTCCTGCCGATTGATATATTCGTTCAAATCAATCACTTGGTATTGTTTATTTTCCCAGTTATTTTTTGTAATTTTGCACCCCTAAAATGGTTATCAGTTTATTCGATGACTGGTTAATTCTCTTGTTAATTGATTGGGTTCTTGAAAACTCGGTATTTTTGTCATTCGTTTTTAATTCGTGAAATTCGTATATGAGTAAGTTTAAAGAATATAGTGGTCTGAATTTATCGGACGTGAACAAGGAAATGTTGACTCGCTGGGAAGAGAAAGATATTTTCCACAAAAGTATAGAAACCCGCGAGGGAAAACCATCGTTTGTTTTTTATGAAGGACCTCCTTCGGCTAACGGTCTGCCGGGCATTCACCACGTGATGGGACGTACTATCAAGGATGTTTTTTGTCGCTATAAAACCATGCAGGGTTTTCAGGTAAAACGTAAAGCAGGTTGGGATACACACGGACTGCCTGTGGAACTTGGTGTGGAAAAAGCATTGGGAATTACCAAAGAAGACATTGGCAAAACCATCAGTGTGGACGATTATAACGCAGCTTGCCGCCACGACGTACTCAAATACACCAAAGAATGGGA
>Ga0302296_1003420_pt1 | contig 10201 bp, 10 predicted proteins | sample III_Fen_N3_1_FD_194546 | JGI IMG/M metagenome (GOLD analysis project Ga0302296, IMG submission 194546) | Peat permafrost microbial communities from Stordalen Mire near Abisko, Sweden - III_Fen_N3_1 | ecosystem: Environmental > Terrestrial > Soil > Wetlands > Permafrost | place: Sweden: Abisko... | reverse complement strand
TTTAGTACCTTTTCCTATGCATTCTTTAATGTGTTTGTATGCTTCTTTTGATAAGAATTTTTTCATTTTCTCATCAGTAAAAACTAACTCACCATAATAATCAGATACTTTTGTTCCAGGAGCCGCTACATAGTTAGGTTTTCTGTCGAAAAGTTTCTCTAAAGCTTTAAATCTTAATTGTGACATAATTAATAAATTTAAATAGTTTATATATTTTGTATTTATTTTAATTTTCGAGAACAAATATACTATTTATTTGATTTCAATCTTTTCAAAATATAGTTTTTTTCAAAAAATATATAACAAATACAAGGAACCCCTACTAAAAAATAGGTTATTTACTTAAAAAGTCAATTTTTAGCTATTGTGAGGTGTTTTAACAGTACAATATAAAAAATTATACTATTTGTTACAAATTGAAATAAAAGAATAGATTATTTATAAAAATTGTAAGTTGATTAATTGTCAATAATCTATTGTAATATTGAATTGTTAGATTTATTTCTAAAGCCTATTAATTATGAATAAAAACGATAAGAGATTGAAATTAAATACTAAAGATTCTTACTTTAAAAAGTATTAAAAAATTAAGAATTAGAATTGTTTTACTATTCTATAATTTTTATATCCTAAATTAATATTGAAGTATTTTCTTAAAATATTTTTAGATTTATCTTTTAAGGAAAGTTTATTACGGGTAATATCAATATCAAATTTCCAATTTTTTTGAGAAATTCTATTCTTAATTACTTGAGGATGATCACCATCAAAATATTTTAATACAGAAACATGTTTTTCGTAATCAAATTCATTGGCTTTTAAAACATTCTGTTCAATCCAGTTATCATCATGATACAATTTGTGAAATGTTTCTTGTTTTCTTTGCATTGCTTTGGGATCTTTAATCCAGCCATAATGATAAATGTATGCATCAATTGGAATAACATTTAATTTTTCGTTATTTCCTTTTCTAAATCCCTGAGCATCTCTATATGAGTATATTGATTTTTTCATTTTAATTACTCGAATTTCATGACGATACCATTTAGATGATGATCCAACATAATCGTACGATCCATAGAAATGTAAATAATTGAAAAGTAATCCATCAACGTTTGATGAATCTTTGTATTTAAACATGTTATCCTTAATAGTACTTAAATACTTTTCATGTACAACTTCGTCACCTTGAATATAAAATGCCCAATCTGTATCAGACGAAATAGCAGCCAAAGCTTTATCTGTTTCTACTGCTAACACTTTTCCACCTTCTCGTAATGAATCATCCCAAATGGTTTCGATAATTCTAATTTTAGAATCTATATTTTTAATGATATTTAATGTATCATCATCGGATTTACCAACTGCTACTACAAATTCATCACAAATAGGCAAAATTGATTTGATTGCTTCAACTACGGGATAATCGTATATCAATGCATTCTTTATAAAGGTAAATCCTGTAACTTTCATTTGAAATTTATTTTTTCCCAAACGTTTTAAGGTAGAACGTTTGGGCTAGTTATTCTAAAAATTCTTTTTAGCTCTATCCATTTCACGATTAGCATCTTTTGTTTTAAGATCTTCGCGTTTGTCGTATTGTTTTTTTCCTCTTGCAATTGCAATTTCAAGCTTTGCAAGACCTCTATCATTAATAAAAAACTTTGTGATGACTATGGCAAGTCCTTTTTCCTTTATTTTAGGCTCAATTTTATTGAGTTCAAGACGATTTAATAATAATTTTCTATCACGTTTGGGACTGTGATTATTATAACTACCATATTCGTATTCAGCAATATGTATATTTTTAGCCCACATACTACCATTAACCATAAAGCAAAAAGCATCTACTAAACTAGCACGACCTTCACGTAATGATTTAATCTCAGTTCCAGTCAAAACGATTCCAGCAATATATTTCTGAATAAATTCATAATCGTGTGAGGCACGTTTATTTTGAATACAGATGTCTTTTCTTTCTTTCTTCATAGTACAATGTAAATCCAAATTTTAGAAGTCTTATGGATTTATTTATGCAAATATATAGTAATTTGCAGATTCAATAATAGCATTGAATAGTAAATCGTAAAATGAATAAGTTAATTACTATAATAGGTCCAACGGCATCGGGAAAAACGGTTTTAGCAGCACAGTTGGCAAATCATATTTCTGGTGAAATTATAAGTGGTGATTCACGGCAAGTGTATCGTGGTATGGACTTAGGAACAGGAAAAGACTTGGTCGATTATACTGTAAATGATGAAGCTATACCATATTATATAATAGATGTTGTTGATGCTGGTCATAAATATAATGTTTATGAATTTCAACATGATTTTGTAAAGGCATTTAATACAATTATTGAAAAGAAGAAACAACCGATTCTTTGTGGAGGAACCGGAATGTATATTGAAGCAGCTTTAAAAGGCTATAAATTGATTCATGTTCCTTCAAATCCTGAATTTCGTGAAATATGTGAAAGGAAAACAGAAAAAGAATTAATTGAAGAATTAAAAAAATATAAAGAACTTCATAATCAAACTGAAATAGATAATAAAAGGCGAATGATTCGTGCTTTGGAAATAGAGCATTATTATTCTACAAATCCTAAAATAGAGTTCGATTTTCCCCAATTTTTACCAATAATAATTGGGGTTTTGATAGATGTTGAAACTCGTAGAAGTCGCATCGATATTAGGTTAAAGCAACGTTTAGATGAAGGTTTAGTTGACGAAGTTAAAACTTTAATAGAAAGGGGAGTCCCTACTGAAACTTTAATATATTATGGCCTTGAATATAAGTTTTTGACACAGTATTTATTAAATCAACTTACATACGATGAGATGGTTACACAACTTAATATTGCCATCCATCAGTTTGCCAAACGACAAATGACATGGTTTCGTGGAATGGAGCGTAGAGGTATGAAAATTCACTGGATAGATGGAATGAAACCAATGAATGAAAGAGTTTTAGAGTGTTTACGTATTGTTGAAAGTTATGGAAAATAAAGAGAAGTATTGTTACGATTATCCAAGACCTGCATTTTCGTGCGATTGTGTTGTTATTGGTAGAGATTCGCATGAAGATTCGGTATTATTGATAAAACGAGGTAATGAGCCATTTAAAGATTGTTGGGCATTTCCGGGTGGATTTCTTGAAATGAGTGAAACATTAGAAGATTGTGCAAAGCGTGAATTAGAAGAAGAAACAGGATTAATTGTTGAAAATGTTTCATTTGTTTGTGTAGCCGATAAACCAGAAAGAGATCCACGAGGAAGAGTTATTTCAGGAATTTTTACAACAGAAATTGACAGAACAAAATTTTCGATTAAAGCTAATGATGATGCTAGCGAGGCTCATTGGTTTCCAATTTCTAAATTACCAGAATTAGCTTTTGATCATTCTGAAATTATTATAAAGGTTTTTAATTTTTGGCATTTTAATATTTCAAAACAATAGTTATACAATTTCTGATTAACTATTAAAAGATTAATATCCTACATTTTTTAATTTGAGTACATTAAGATTACAGTTCAAAGTTAAATACCCTGCAAGAAGATTTGCATTAATATCTTTTCCCATAACATTTTTACATGTAATTATTTGGGCTTGAAGTCGAATGTTTTCAACTCCTACTTGAAAAACTAAACTTGGTTCAAAGAATAATGATTCTACTATTTGTGTGTTTACAAAAGTTCTATCGGAATTAAGTAAAACCTGATTATGAACTTGTGTCGAAATATCAGAATATTTCTTATATTCAAACATTGAAGATAAACCAATAAAAGCTCTTTTAAATTTAAAACCAACAACAGGTTGTACAAACGTATTCATTGTATTTGCTTTAAATTCAATTCCTTTATCAACGTAATTTGAAATATACGATGATTTATATTTCATTTGACCAGCACCAATTCCTAATTGAACACCATAATGAAGTGAAACTCTTTTGTTTAAAATTAAATCGGGTAAAAAATAACCAAATCCAATTTCAACTTTTGATGTTTTATCAGTACAAACGGTATCGGAAGGATGCGGATTAATTGAGTTATTGCTATTATTATTGTTTGAATTATTGTTATCTGAAGCTAAATCATCGAATTTATTTTTTGCGAAATCGTAAAAACTATAACCATCATAATCAGAATTTTTGACTGCAGAACTTGGATTTTTAGCTTGATAACCATTTACAAAAACATTAAATCTATCGGTTATATTATAGCCTAACTGTAAAGATTGCCAACCAGCTAAGACATATGTTTGTCCTTTTTCGGAATTTGCTACAATATATTGAGGTGTAGGTGTATGTTGATAACCAACACAGCCCGTTACACAAAATACAATTATAAATAAATGATATATATATATTTTCATAACTATTCAGTCTTTAAATTTTGATCAACTTCAACCTTTTTCCTTCTATAATGAGGTCTTCTTTCACGATGCTTCCTTTCTCGAGGAACTTTTATAGTAAGTTGTTTTTCTTTTTCCCTCAATTCTTTAAAAGCATTAAAATGAATATTTAATTCCAGATAAATCATATTTTCAGGAAACACTAATGGTAAATTGCTCAATTGAAATGTTTTAACATATTGAGCTTGAAACCGTACTGGGCCACTACCAAGTTGTACAAAAAAACAAGGTTCATAAAATAAAGCTTCAGTATTTTTATTATTCAGAAGATAGGTAAGTGACTCATTAGTTGTAGAATATTTATCGGAAATTTTTGTTTCATAATAGTTTTTATATTCCAATAAACTTGAGAATCCTAGAAATAGTTTTTTATATTTCATCCCAATAATTGGTTGAATAAAACCATTTGCAGTATAAGAATTAAAGTGAAGTGAATCTTTATTCAGATTACCAGCACCTACGCCAAATTGAATTCCTGCATGTAGTTTTGTATTTTCATTAGCTAAATCGGGGAGAAAGAAACCAGTACCTATAGATATGTTTGACAAAGTATAGCGCTTGAATTCATCTACATAGCTTGTATTATCGCGTACAAATCCATTCAAGAATACATTCATCCCATTTCTGTAATTGTAACCTACTTGTAATGCATTTTGACCAGCGGTAACGTGTATCATTCCTTTTTCTGCACTTGCAGTTATATACTGAGGTGTCGATACATGTTGATAGTCGGTACAACTAAAACATAGAGCACCTAGACATACATATAACCATTTGTTTTTTTTCATTTGCTCGATTCTTTTCAATACTAGAGCAAAGATATATAAATTCTTAAAAAAGTAAGATTTAGTAAGCCCTTAAAAACTATAATAATAATTTTCCTTTTTTATAAAAAATGAACGAAATAATAGAAATAACTACTGAAATAGCTATAAGTAAACTACCAATATAAAATAGCATTGAGCTAGCTTCAAATATTTTCAACTTATCTTTTTCGATACATTGTAGTGTTTTGTTTATTCCATTATTAGATTCACTAATATCGTTATAATAAAGAGTTACCTTATCGCCTGTTTGAAGTTTATCTATTGACTTTGCAAATTTCCCAGCCTTAATTTCAAACATAAAAGGGTAGTTAGCTATACTTATATATCGATATTGCTGATTGTTTCCTCCAGGATGATTGAGAAATTGTTTATTCAAATATATGATTGTACCTGTTGTTTGTTTAAAATCTTTTAAATCGGTTTTTATATCAACAATAATGTAATATCCTGCAAAAAGAATTAATGCACAAAAGGTTAGTATTATCCTAAATCGAGCTTGTAAAATCATAGTATTAAATATTAAATTTGAACGGTAAAGATATATAATAACAACATTGTTCCTATATTTCCTTTAAACTGATTTACAAAAAATGCCCGTCACAATTTAAACTGTAGACGGGCAATCATTTGTATTGTATTAATATTTTTTTGCTTATTTCACTAACGCTGGATGAGCTTTTTTAAATTCTTTGGCTGCTTCACCAAAATCCTTTATTGTTCCAACTTCATCGGTTAAATTAAAATCAATATTTGCAGTCCAAGGGAAATGACCTTGCCAACCTAAACGTAACATATTTTCATAAGCCGTTAATTGTAGCATTTGAAGCGGTGTTGAAGTACCTTGAGGCAAAGGGAAGGGATTGCGTGAAGGCATTTCACCAACAACACATGCTTTATCCGAAATACCATAATCGGCAGGCGATTTCTCAAATGGATTTGAAAACCATTCGTTTACCCAAGCATAAAAATGGGGTGAATAAAAATCGAGATACGCAGCTTTGTTCTTGTATGCAGATTGTAAAGCTTTATCGCTCCATTTGTTTCCATCGGGAAAAGGAACAGTTTCGGTACTAAACGAAGCGCTTTTTTTATACGTTCCATTCCACTTAACAGCTGCCGAACCAAGAGTTACTAAAACACGAGAATTATCTTTGCGAGCTATTTCTTTACTATGCATGGCAACGCAACACATCGATACAAAACGTTGTAAAACTTCGTAGCTACAACCCCAGTTTTTATCGCTATTTGTTTTATCGCCATTTTCGGCTATCCATTCTATTTCGTTACAAATATCGATACTCCAGAAATATGGATTTGTTTTATATCTATTAACAAAAGGAATAAGATAATTGTTTAAATATGTTCTGATTTTTGCAGTATCGTTAATCATAGCTTGCCAATTCTGATAGTTTTTGTTATTTGGTTTTGTATGATCGAACGACATGAGAGTTGCCATAATATATACACCTTTATTTTTAGCATGAGCAAATACATTATCACAATCTTTCCAAAATCTGTCGCTAGGTTTATGAACGGTACCATTGATATCGAGCGACGGTTGTCCTTCACCATTGCAACTAAACCAAATTCTAGCTGAATTTATGCCATTGGCTTTCAAAACTTCAAAATCTTGCTTCCATTTTAATGAATCGTAGTTACCTCCAAAGTCATTCCACGACTCCCATGGTACATTAGCTCCATTGAAATAAATAGGACTTTTACTATCTCCATTTACTACAAATGTTTTATTTACAATTGAAATCGTTTGTGAAAAACTTAATAACGATATTGATTGTAAAGTGATAATCAAACACAAGGGTATACATTTTCTCATATTCATTCAATTTTAAATTTATTTACTAAGATATTTATTTAATTTTAGATAGAAAACAGAAGTACATTTTTATATACACAAACATTAATCGTGAATTAATCTTAAAAGTTATATTTTTACTAAAATTTGTTCCTTAATACAAAAACGAGCATGTTAATAATAATTTCTCCTGCTAAAATTATGAACATGAAACCGCAGACATTGGTTTCAGACTATACTATTCCTGAATTCCTAAATAAGTCGGAAAAGTTGGTAGAATATATGCGTCAATTAAGTATTGAAGATTTAATTGATCTTTATGGAACTAATAGTACAATAGCAAAAACTAATTATGCTCGTTTTTATAACTGGCAATTACCATTTACAACCGAAAATTCGAAGCAAGCAATTTTGTTATTTAATGGAGAAGTATATAATGGTTTAAATGCTAAAAGTCTCAGTCTCGATGATTTTTCATATTTACAAAATCATTTAAGAATTTTATCGGGATTATATGGTGTTTTGCGTCCATTGGATTTGATGCAAGCATATCGTTTAGAAATTGGTTCAAAGTTTGAACCTCTCGATTACAATAATTTATACGACTATTGGGGAGACATCATAACTTTAAAGCTAAACGAGGTTTTAAAGCAAAATAAGGAACAGAAAATCTTAGTTAATTTGGCTTCGGGCGAATATTTTAAATCGGTAAATAAGAAACTACTTAATGCAAAAATATTGGATGTCGAATTTTCTGAGATATCGGGAGGCAAACCTAAAACCATTGTTGTTTATACAAAAAAAGCACGTGGTTTAATGGCTCGATATATTATACAAAATAGAATAGAAGATCCCGAGAAACTGAAAAATTTTGATTCGGAGGGTTATTGGTTTAATGCAGAAATGTCGACAAAAGAAAAGTTTGTGTTTGTTAGATAATCAATTAAAAAGTCTTTTAATTTGTGTGTTAGTTAAAATATAAACATACGATATTCCTTCCTTTTTACAGAACGATTGAACTGTTTTCAATTTATCGCCAAAGCCAACAATTGCAAGATCATTTACACGTCCATCGAGATGACCAGAACCAATTTTAAGCATGGCCATTTGTTTATTTGTATATTTATATATATCTAAAATTGTGGATACTAACATCTCATTTCTTTCATTTAAGATAACTTTATAAGCTTCACAGAACTGTTTATTCCAAATAGCACGAAATTTCATTATTTCGTTTGGGTTTTCATTTTTCAACTTATCCGAAATAATACGATACATTTTTGCTGTATCGAGATTCATATAATATTGAATAGGAAATGTATTGTAATTATTATGTATATAAGAATTAAATGAATATAAAAATTTATCGGTATTAATAGGAAATTTAGTTGAATCATTTATTGCAAAAAACTCTAACATAGTCTGAATTTTTTTTAAGCTATCGCATCTTTGATTATAAATGGAAAAATTTTCAAAACCATATACAATTGCATTATGCAATGAATCAAATTTGAGAGTCATTTTCTTTTCAATATCCTTGCATATTTCAGCTTTGGTCATTTTCGTAGGAATATGAGAATCAATTTCGCGAATTGGAAAACCTTCTTCAATTAACAAATCGAAACCATAATTATATAAACTATCTTGAACATTATAAATTTCTTCTTGTACTTTTGTTACCAATTTATTCTCTTTTTCAGTAAATTGTGAACTATGGATTTGTCCAATTAAAACTACTATCTTATCAGTATTTGCCCAATATGAATCTAAAATACTTGCATTATTTTTATAATGTGAAGAATCTACAATTCGATTGAAAACTTCTTTTATTTCGTCCTTTGTTCGAAGCTTTGTATTGAATTGAGTTACCAATTCTGATAATTTATAATGTAATAGATTTAAGGTTTTATTTATTCTTTCATTATAAGAACAGTTTGGCAATAAACTATATTTTAAATGGATTTTTAGGGTAGCATATTCCTCATTGTAGAAATAGATTTTTTGTGGATTTTGTTTCCATTTCGTTAAATCCTTACAAACTATATTTCTTATTTCAGGAACAGAATCGAGATATGAATAAACACTATCAACAATATTTGAAGTATTTGTTTCTTGAGAAAATACAACTGAAGCATTTAGCACAATTACAACATGAATGAGAAGTAATTTATATATTGTTTTCATTAAGTTATTGCTAATTGTTGAGTTTTGTTAATTATTTTATCTACAATATTACTAGTATTTTAGACAAAAAAGAAACTGTATAGAGGATATTTTGTTTTTATTAAAAACTATTACAAAGCATTGTATATAGTTTGGTGGATTGATTGACGTAAAGATATTTTATTGATTTTTGTATTTTCAGCGTCTGGATTTACACGATTAGAAAGGAAGATATATAAAATTTGATTATCTGGATCCATCCAAACAATTGTACCAGTAAAACCAGTATGACCATAGCTTGAAGGAGGAACACAATAACAAACTGGTCCAACGGTATGATGTATTCCAGGTTTATCGAACGATATTCCACGATGATTATATGGATAAAATGGGCAAGAAGTAAACTTGGTTAAAATGCTATCGCTCAAATAACGTTCACCACCATAAACACCTTTATTCATATACATTTGAAGTAATTTTGCAAGATCATTTGCTGTTGTAAAAATTCCTGCGTGTCCAGCAACACCACCAAGCATTGCAGCTCCAGGATCGTGAACTGTTCCTTGTAGTAATTGTTTACGGAAAACGACATCGTTTTCTGTTGGAACAATCTGGTCTTTTGGAAAACGTTGGAGTGGGAGAAAGCCCGTTGTATATGCTCCCAAAGGACGATAAAACGCACGTTGTACATATTCATCAAGTCGTAATTTTGTACGATCTTCAATTATTCTTTGCATGAAATAATAACCTAAATCGCTATAGTTATATTCCTTTTTAGAAGAAACCGATGAGCGTTTAATTTTATTGAAAAGAGAGTCTTTCCATATTTTATCGATATATAATCCCTTTGCAACTTCAAAACAATGTACAGAATCGCAAGTGTTTGTTAGGGCTTTTTTATTGAATGAAAAAGCAGTATCGAGCCATACACCAGCTACACCCGAATACTTGCTATATCTTTTACTTTTTTTAGAACTCCATA
>Ga0302296_1003418_pt1 | contig 10204 bp, 10 predicted proteins | sample III_Fen_N3_1_FD_194546 | JGI IMG/M metagenome (GOLD analysis project Ga0302296, IMG submission 194546) | Peat permafrost microbial communities from Stordalen Mire near Abisko, Sweden - III_Fen_N3_1 | ecosystem: Environmental > Terrestrial > Soil > Wetlands > Permafrost | place: Sweden: Abisko... | reverse complement strand
CTGATTTTCGTCGCGCCAATATTTGATTTCACCGTTTTTTACTTCATCTAGAACAACTATTTCTTTGGGTTTCCCAAGGGCCAGAACATATAGAATTTCGTATTGATCCGAAAGATGAAGGATTTCACGAAGTTTAGTCCGGTTCACCGAGTGAATGATGCACCCGCCATAACCATCTTCGGTAGCGCCAAGCAAGATACTTTGCAGGGCAATTCCATCATCGCAAAAGTAATTTCCAGTAATTAGCGTGTCGTTGAGTAAAACGATGTAGGCTGAAGGGCGCTCTCCTTCTTCAGGTCCAGGCCAGGTTGAGAGGTATCCTGCCCAACTAAGAAGTTCAAAAATCTTTGCATTGAAAGATTCGTCAGTACAAAGAATATATTTCATCGACTGGCCATTAAGTGCCGAGGCCGAGTTGCGGGCCAAATCAACCCATTTGAACAATTGTTCAGGCAAAATTTTTTCAGATTGGTAAAATCGGCGGTAGCTGCGGTTTGTTAAAATGAGGTCTTGAAGCATAAATCTGTTTTTTTAATTCTAATTGTTTTCGAGACATTATTCCAAATTTATTATCAAAGCAAGATAACAAAGATTCTAAGAACTTATTCAGTTTTAATTTCATTTTGAAATCAAAGTACACTTCCGAAAATAAGATTAGGTGCATAAAATTAGAGTTGGAAATAAAGCTAGATAAGGCTTGGCGAAGAATTAGTATATCCAGGTCAAGCAAAATTTTCAATCCACAATTTAAGCCAATTTTAAGAATAGCCTAATCATTCCTGAATATGGGTTGTGCAATCTTTGTAAATAAAAACAAAGACTATGATTTCAGCAACACACTTCCACGCAATGATTATTCATTTCCCGATTGCTCTCTTAATGGCAGGATTTTTTTCGGAAGTAATCGCACTTTTTATTAAAAAGGAGTTCTTCAGCCAGGCAGCCTTTTACCTTTTAATCCTTGGAGCTTTGGGAGCTACAGTAGCTTATCTTACTGGCGGTTATGCCGGTGAAGGAATTGAAGAAGGCCCACTTAAAATACCAATGGAATTGCACGAACAAGCTGCAACTTTTACGCTAATTCTTGCAATCATTACCGGATTATTTCGGATTGTAATTTACTATTTCAGGTACAACCGCAATTGGGCAAAATGGTTAGGCATTCTCTTATTTACTGTTTTGGTTGGATTGGTTGCACGGACAGGTTATCTGGGTGGTCAATTGGTATATAGCCACGGTGCCGGCGTTGAGTTAGCGCTTCCCGATTTTAATAATCCGGATGGTGAAGATTAAATGCTTTCTGTACCTTTGAGTGAATATCATAACCCAATTTTAAAATGCGAATTTTAATAGTAGAGGACGAGCCTTCTATTTCCAATTTCATCAGGGATGGATTGGAAGAAGAAGGCTTTGCCGTTGATGTGGCCGATAACGGTAAAAAAGGATTGCAAATGGCTCTTGATAATTTGGAAGAATACGACGTGATTTTGCTCGACTGGATGTTACCCGGAATGAGCGGAATTGAAATCTGTCGGGCTGTTCGGCTCGAAAATAAAGTCGTTCCCATCATTTTTCTGACCGCAAAAGATACCGTGGATGATGTTGTTTTTGGCTTGGAAACTGGTGCTAACGATTATATTCGCAAACCTTTTTCGTTTGAGGAACTGCTTGCTCGCATCCGGGTTTTGATGCGCAAAAATGAGACTCAGACCACTGTTTTTTCATCCGGCGATATTGCGTTGAATATTGAAAAACATACAGTTACAAAAAAAGGTAAGCAGATCGAACTTACCCAGAAAGAATTTTCATTGCTTGAATATCTCCTCCGGAATAAAGGAAAGGTTTGCCGACGGACACGCATTATTGAAAAGGTTTGGGATATTCATTTTGATTACGATAATTCAGTGATTGATGTGTTCATCAATTCATTACGCAAGAAGTTGGATGAAACCGGAAACCCATCGCTCATCACCACTGTACGTGGTGTGGGTTATAAAATTGATACCGACTAATGACATTTAAGTTTAAAAACCGTATCGCACTTTTTAATACTCTTGCTGTAGCTTTTACTACAGCGTTGGTTTTCCTTTCCATTTATTTAGTGGTATACAAAACTGCTTATAGCCATTTAGATAACAACATTTTAATTGAAAAAGGAGAAGTCTTTGGCAATCTCGAGTGGCAACACGATTCAATTATCATTAACGAAATGCCCGAATGGGATGAGGCAGAACACAGTCAAGTTGAAGTAAATCCAACTTTCCTACAAATTTCAGATTTAAAAAATAAAGTAATTTTTCGTTCAACTAATTTGTTGGAAGATCAGATTCTTAGTAGTCCGAATGGAAATCATGGAACTTTTTATAATGGTGAAATTAACAGACAACGTATACGGCTTGGCTATTTCCCAATCAATACAGAGGTTGGTGTAAAAATAGGGCAACTAATAATTGCTGTTTCGGAGCAGGAATCGTACAACGTTTTGAATAATCTGATCTGGGTCTTGCTAATCGCTTTCCCGTTTGTATTGATCGTTCAGTTTGTTGTTTCTTCATTGGCAGCTTCAAAAGCCATTAAGCCAGTTAATCAACTTATTGCTTCAGCATCCGAAATTAGTGATACAAATATCAGTACGCGTTTGGTTTTACCCGAACATCAGGATGAATTGTACAAGCTAACCAAAACTATTAACGAATTGCTTGCTCGTATAGAAGCCAGTATGCTGCAACAAAAACAATTTACCAGCGATGCCTCGCATGAAATTCGAACTCCGCTTTCAGGAATTCGGGGAACATTGGAAGTCTTGATACGCAAACAGCGTGATCCGCAGGTTTATGAAGAAAAAATTGCAGGAACAATCAAAGAAGTCGACCGACTTGAATTGCTGCTCGAACAGCTACTCCAATTGGCTCGAATTGATTCTGGTAATACTGCCCGGAATGAAACTATTTATCTGGCAGAACTTATTACGTTATCCGGTAAAAAATGGAAAAAACAGGCTGGTGAAAAGAAAATAAGTCTACAGTTTTATGTTCCTGAAGATGTTACCGTGATGGGCGATCAGCTTTATTTGGAGTTAATCCTTGACAATTTATTAAGCAATGCCATCAAGTATGGCAGAGAAAATGGTAGTGTAATTGCTAACTGGGATGAAACTTCGAAAACACTTTCTATTAAAGACGATGGCATTGGAATCTCTGGGAAAGATCTCCCCAATATTTTTAACCGTTTCTATCGTGCCGACGAATCCAGAAGTTCGGTAGTGAAAGGGAATGGACTTGGACTCTCCATTGTGAAAAAGTTGGCCGATTTGCAGCACATAAACTTGGATGCTGAAAGCCAACCCGACAAAGGCAGCACTTTTATGTTGCAATTTCCTTCCTAAATTTATTAAGCTGATTTTAAGAATTGCTGAAGGAAGTTTAAATGTGCAGTGCCGCATATTTGTACCATAAAATTAATTCTTAAAACAGAAAAAAATGAAAAAGTCATCAATCGTAATGGTTATCGTAGCAGCTGCTTTAGTTGTTGTATTCCAGTCGTTCACCAGCAATACAAATTCAAAAGCTGAAATTCAGAAAAACTCAGTATCGCAATCAGTCGTGGCTGATGCCAAAACAGTTAACTTCCAGAACATGCAGGATGCCTTCAAAGGCGAAACAACTGCCAGTGCAAAATATGCTGCCTACAGCAAAAAAGCAGAAGAGGAAGGCTTTCACGAAATTGCCATGTTGTTTCTGGCAGCCTCAAAATCCGAAAAAATTCATGCAACTAATCACAAAGCAGTGCTAGGCGAATCGGATCAAAAAGTTCCTGAAATTAAACCTGAATTTACTGTAAAATCGACCAAAGAAAATTTACAGGATGCTATTACCGGTGAAGGTTACGAAGTGAGCACCATGTATCCTGAATTTATGACCAATGCCAATACTGCCAAAAATCAGCTTGCATTGGTAAGTTTAAATTACGCCTACAAAACAGAGCAAAAGCATAAAGTTTTTTACGAAAAAGCGCTGGCCGCATTGGAAAGTAAAACTGTGAAATCATTGCCAACAGTTTATTACGTTTGCCCAACTTGTGGAAATACGTATGATACAACTCCTCCAAGCCGTTGCGGAATTTCAATGACCGCATCTGAAAAATTTGTTAAAGTTGATAAGCTAAATAGTTAAGTCGAGTAAGTTAAGTGTTAAGGTTGGAAGCCTCGGAGAAATCCGGGGCTTCCTTTTTTGGAAGAAGTTTTCAATTTTAGAATTAGATAGAGTAAGCTGCCGGTTCATTTCAAAGATTTATATAAGTTCGCTTAAAATGAAGGTGATTAGATATTGTATGAGATAGCCGATTATAAATTCAAATTAATCATCTTTCCTTCTTTCACCTACTCTTTCTGGATGCCGCTCAAAAGGTCGAAGTAGGTGATTGTTGTCGACTTTTTATCGATAGTTTTCAGGCAGGCGTAATGAATGATATTCACGATGTTGCGCCGTTCACTTCAAATTTTCGGGAGAGTTCTTCCAGGTTAACATCTTTATCAAGCTTTATATTCTTGGGAATATTGTTTCCCCAAAGAATCAGCCGCTCGGGTGTCGATAGAATCTCGAATTCAATGATTGAATTAAACCGTCTCGTAAAAGCTGAATCGATATTGTTTTTCATGTTCGTTGCCAGAATCACCAATCCTGAGTGTGATTCGATTCGCTGCAAGAGGTAAGAGACTTCCTGGTTGGCATATTTGTCATGAGCGTCCCGAACACCAGTGCGCTTGCCAAACAAGGCGTCGGCCTCGTCAAAGAATAAAATCCAATCCTCATTTTCAGCCCGGTCGAATAATTTGGATAAATTTTTTTCGGTTTCTCCAATGTATTTCGAAACTACCAGCGAAAGGTCGATCCGAAAAACATCGCATTTAGTATATTTTCCTAGGAGGCTGGCGGTAAGGGTTTTTCCTGTTCCGGGTGGGCCACTAAAAAGTACACGAAACCCAGGCTTGATGCGGCTTTTCATGCCCCACTCATTTATCAGAGTGTCGTTGTGTTTGAGCCAGGTCTCAATTTCTGCAATTTGTTTATTCGTTTTTTCGTTCAGAATCAGGTCTTTCCATTCTAGCTTGGTATCAATGAATTGCGCCGGGAAATCGCTACTTAGCCGGGGTTTTGAAACGCTGCCAGTTGTAAATAAATCAACGTAATCCTTTTTAAGGAGAAGTTTTTAGCAACCTCGCATGGAATCGCGATTCAATTATTATTAATGAAATGCCCGAATGGGATGAGGCTGAGCACAGTCAGGTTGAATTAAATCCAACTTTTCTATAGATTTCTGATTTAAAAAATAAAGTAATTTTTCGTTCAACTAATTTGTTGGAAGATCAGATTCTTAGTAATCCGCATAGAAACCATGGAACTTTTTATAATGGTGAAATCAACAGACAACGTATACGGCTTGGGTATTTCCCAATCAAGACAGAGGTTGGTGTAAAAATAGGGCAACTAATAATTACTGTTTCGGAGCAGGAATCGTACAACGTTTTGAATAACCTGATCTGGGTCTTGCTAATCGCTTTCCCTATTGTATTGATAGTTCAGTTTGTTGTTTCCTCATTGGCAGCTTCAAAAGCCATTAAGCCAGTTAATCAACTTATTGCTTCAGCATCCGAAATTAGTGATTCAAATATCATTACACGTTTGGTTTTACCCGAACATCAGGATGAATTGTACAAGCTAACCAAAACTATTAACGAATTGCTTGCGCGTATAGAAGCGCGTATGCTGCAACAAAAACAATTTACCAGCGATGCTTCTCATGAAATTCGAACTCCGCTTTCAGGAATTCGGGGAACATTGGAAGTCTTGATTCGGAAACCGCGTGATCCGCAGGTTTATAAAGAAAAAATTGAGGGAACGATCAAAGAAGTCGACCGTCTTGAAACGCTGCTCGAACAGCTACTCCAATTAGCTCGAATTGATTCCAGTAATGCTGTCAGGACTGAAACTATTTGTTTGGCAGAACTTATTTCGTTTACCGGGAAAAAATGGAAAAAGCAGGTTGGCGAAAAGAAAATAAATCTACAGCTTTATATTCCTGAAGATGTTACCGTAATGGGCGATCAGCTTTATCTGGAATTGATACTCGACAATTTATTGAGCAATGCCATAAAGTATGGTAAAGAAAATGGAAATATCGTGGCTAGCTGGAACGAAACTTCAAAAACACTTTCTATCAAAGATGATGGCATTGGAATCCCAGCAAAAGATCTCCCTAATATTTTTAATCGTTTCTACCGTGCTGACGAATTAAGAAGCTCTGCAATAAAAGGAAACGAACTTGGACTCTCCATTGTGAAAAAGTTGGCCGATTTGCAGCACATAAACTTGGATGCTGAAAGCCAACCCGACAACGGCAGTACTTTTATACTACAATTTTCCTATTGAATTTATTAAGCTGATTTTAAGAATCGCTGAAGGAAGTTTAAATGTGAAAGGGTGCATATTTGTATCTATAATAAACTTCAAAATAAGCAAAAGATGAAAAAGTCAATAATCGTAATCGTTTTCATAGCTACTACGACAGTTGTGTCTTTCCAATCGTTCACTAGCAATATAAATTTAATAAGGGAAGTAAAGGAAAATTCAGTATCACAAGCCTTATTGGGTGATGCCAAAACAGTTAACTTCCAGAACATGCAGGATGCCTACAAAGGCGAAACAACTGCCAGTGCGAAATATGCTGCATACAGTAAAAAAGCTGAAGAGGAAGGCTACCACGAGATTGCTTTGTTGTTTATGGCAGCATCAAAATCCGAAAAAATACATGCGACCAACCATAAAGCAGTGTTAGGCGAATCGGATCTGAAAGTTCCGGAAATTAAGCCTGAATTTACAGTAAAATCGACCAAAGAAAATTTGGAAGATGCTATTTCCTGCGAAAGTTACGAAGCGAGTACGATGTATCCTGAATTTATCACCAATGCCAATATTGCTGTAAATCAGCTAGCGTTGGTAAGCTTAAATTATGCCTACAAAACTGAGCAAAAGCATAAAGTATTTTACGAAAAAGCCTTAGCCGCTTTACAAGGCAAAACCGTAAAATCATTACCAACCGTTTATTACGTTTGCCCTACATGTGGAAACACTTACGATACAGTTGCACCTAGTCGTTGCGGAATTTCAATGACTGGATCCGAAAAATTTATTAAAATTAATAAGCTAAGTAGTTAAGTATGTTAGAGTTTCATGGCGGAGAGCTCTGGAGTAATTCAGGGCTTTCTCTTTTTGGAAGAAGCTCAAATGGCTAAAACAAAATTGAGTGGGCAACAGGTCGTCTCAAAGTTTTTATAAGTTAGATCAAGGAGAAATGGATTCTTATTGGGCTAAATGGATTTTCAATCACATCACTAATTTGATGTTGAATTAGATAGCCAATTATAAATTTAGATTAATCATCTTGCCTTCTTTCACGTACTCTTTCTGGATACCGTTCAAAAGGTCTGAATAGGAGATTGTTCTTGAATTATTTTCGATAGTTTTCAGACAGGCATAATGAATGATGTTGACAATATTTGCGCCGTTCACCTCGAATTTTTGGGCAATTTCTTCGAGATTTATTTCTGGACTAAGTTTGATTTTCGTGGGAATGTTATTTTTCCAAAGAATTAGACGCTCGAGTGGCGATGGAATTTCGAATTCGATGATTGCATTGAACCGCCTAGTGAAAGCTGAATCGATATTGTTTTTCATGTTCGTTGCCAGAACAACCAATCCTGAGTGTGATTCGATTCGCTGCAAGAGGTAAGAAACTTCCTGGTTGGCGTATTTGTCGTGTGCATCGCGAACTCCGGTTCGTTTGCCAAAAAGGGCATCAGCTTCATCAAAGAACAAAATCCAATCTTTATTTTCGGCCCTGTCGAATAATTTGGATAGGTTTTTTTCAGTTTCTCCAATGTATTTCGAAACCACCAGCGAAAGATCGATCCGAAAAACATCTCGTTTGGTATATTTCCCAAGGAGGCTGGCGGTAAGGGTTTTTCCTGTTCCTGGCGGGCCACTAAAAAGTACGCGAAACCCAGACTTGATGCGGCTTTTCATGCCCCACTCATTCAGAAGCGTGTCGTTGTGTTTGAGCCATATTTCAATTTCTGCAATCTGATTAGTCGTTTTTTCGTTCAGAATCAGGTCTTTCCATTCCAGTCCGGTTTCGATGAGTTGAGCCGGGAAATCGCTGCTTAGCCGGGGTTTTGAAACTCTGCCAGTTGTAAATAAATCAACGTAATCCTTTTCAAGGATAAGTTTTCCGCTCATTTTTGGTTCGCCGGGTGGTACATCTTCCAAATACAAAACTCCCTGTCGCGCAAAAAGATGGTCTTCCGAAAAGAATTGCATGCATGTTGCCCGCTGTTCCTGATTTTTACCGGCCAGCACATATAAAACGGTTTCGCCCGTGGGCATCACTCCCCGATGATTTTTCCCTTTTGCACCACCAAAATCAACGAATTCGCCACCCTGAGGTAAATATGAACCAATGATTAAACTAAAAAATGAGGGAGAAAGATGAGGAACTAAAGCCAGCAAAAGTGTTAAAATTTCAAGGTCGGAAAGTTCGTTCTTTCGGATATAGTCAGCCAATTCTGAGTTATCGCCTTTATTTTCAGTATAATTTGGAAATTCAACCGGATTTCCTTTCAACTCCGTTTCGAGTCTTGCTTCAACGACCTTTTTCAGAAATAATAAATGGTTGGTCTGGCTCATTTTTCAGAATCGTTTAATATTTCTATGATTTGTTTACTTCTGATTTTTTCTTCGTAAGAAAGAACCAATCGAAATTTACCTGCTGATTCAAATAGTGCTTCGCCCATTTTCCACTGAATGGTTTCGCTTTGCCCGGGAGCCAGTCTCAGATTGATCAGTGTTCCGTTTTGCATAGCGAGGTCCCAGGCCACACTTCGCGTCGAATCAACAAACAAAGCAAGTCGAGAAAGGTTAACTGGCAAATGTTCGTTACTGTGGTTGGTGATTTTTACACCTATCTCAAGATCAGTAAGTTCACTTAACCAAATCTTCTGTGAACTAATCACCAATTCTATTTCAAGTTGATTTTCCATGGTTTAAATCACAATGTTATTGAGCGTTCTAAAAACAAAAGCCTGTTCTTTAGTGACCATCATAGATCCATCGGCAAACATAAAGAATGACTGAGTGGTATTTTCGAAAAACCGGCCCTGCGCATCGGTTTCTCCATCAATTTTATACCGATTAGGGATCACCCACTCAAATGTGCCATCGGAAAAGGGAGCCGGAGCCCCATGATAAGCTGCATGATCGGTAAGTCCGGAGTTGATATCGTTAAACGGCAAATACCTGGGGTTGGGGTGGTGTCTCAGGTTTGCAGCAGAAAACCTGGTGAAATATCCGGTGACATTAGTAGCCGGACCAGGAACTTCGAGCCACTGGGTGCGGCCAAAATTAACCGATAGAGGATTGACAGTTACATTCTGAATCATACAAGCTCCAGCAGTTCCTGCCGGAATAGGTTCGTGGTTGGCAACCACCATTGTTATTGAATCAGGAGCAACAACTGTAAAATTCATGGATTGTATTCCTGATGTTGTGGTGAGGGTGATCGTGGGAGTTGCCGCAATAGGCGGAGCTTCCCAAACCATGGTTTGCCCGTTGTTAATCCCGATGATGTGACCCTCCGTTACAGTCCAGGTTCCGGCCAGATCTGATGAAAATAAAACTCGTTCGCCCACACCAACCGTAGTTCGGTTGTCAGGACTATTATCCGGAGCAATGCTGATGGTTTGTGAAGTTACGGTTGGCGCTGTCCCCGGCGTTGGAGTAACCGGAACGGCTGGTGGAAGCACCGGATCACCCATCGAAAAAAGCCCATCGAGGGCCGACATGGTTGCCGGGCCAACTTTGCCATCATCAACCAGCGACGAGGCCAGCTGAAAATCTTTTAATGCGTTTTTTGTTTCAGTGCCAAAAGAGCCGTCTGCACCAAACTGAGGAAGCGGAAATCCTGCATCAATCAGTGCTTGCTGGATTTTGGTAACCGCATCGCCATTACTGCCCTGTTGCAAAACTCTTTCTCCGTCGAGGCAGGCTTCCAGAACCGGATCGCCTGCAAATCGATCGGAAAATAAATCGCGGTTGTCGCCAATGGTGAATTGTAAAGTCGACGGAACTTGTCCCGATTGTTGAATGGTGTG
>Ga0302296_1003415_pt1 | contig 10209 bp, 5 predicted proteins | sample III_Fen_N3_1_FD_194546 | JGI IMG/M metagenome (GOLD analysis project Ga0302296, IMG submission 194546) | Peat permafrost microbial communities from Stordalen Mire near Abisko, Sweden - III_Fen_N3_1 | ecosystem: Environmental > Terrestrial > Soil > Wetlands > Permafrost | place: Sweden: Abisko... | reverse complement strand
AGTTCTTTAATCATTACTCCTCTTGAATCATTCTTAAATCTTACATAAACAAATATTATTTTTGTAGAAAAAGTATCATGGTTTCGTTTTTTATGACTAGCTTAGCAGACTATTATTTGAAGTCTCACTTTATTTTGATATAATATAATTTTCCTGTATTTATTGACAATTCAAATTATTCCTGCTCAAAACACCCTCTTTTCTTACTCTTTATTGCCCTCCTAAATTGCTTGTCCTAATTATTTCCGATTGTCCAGTGCTAATCGGTTAATAATTAACATATTGTATTTTTGCTTGTCCTGCTTTTTTTCACCTTTTTTTTTGATGGTTTAAAGATAGATTGTTATTTTTATTGCATGAGTTTGTTGAATTCAAATGATTATTCATTGAGTTCATATAACTATAATACTTTTTGTATTGTAGAAATTCACAGCCTCACTTTGCGATAAGAAAAAACAAACTCTGTCGCTAAGTGGCAATAATATACAATAAGCCCTATCAATAGAAGCATGAAAAAAATTACACTTTCCTTATTTTCTATTCCCTTAATGGTAATAAGCCTACAGGCACAAAACTTACATCGGCTAAGCACAGAGCGCAACGCTTACCGTGCAGCAGACCAACTGGTAAAACAACAAGTAGAGTACAAAGACCCCGGCAGTTCGGGCAAGAACCTGACCTGGGACTTTCGATTTTTGCAACCCATTAATGAGGAATACTCCCTCAACTATTTTATCCCTGACAGTACCAATATGATACGATTGTGCGGACAAGAACACAACACCCGTTATTATTTCCGCCAGCAAAAGGATAGTCTGCAAGCCGTAGGGTATGAAAATTCCACCACCTATATGGAATATCCTACACCCGAACTGCGGATGCATTTCCCTTTTGCCTATGGCGATACGCTGTTTAGCTACTTTATTGGCAAAGGGCAGTACTGTCACCGTCTTGAACTGGCTGTAAAAGGGTATACACGAGTTGAAGCTGATGCAGAAGGTGAGTTACTTTTGCCCAAAAGCGAAACAGTAAAAAAAGCAATGCGCGTACGTACCCTCCGTCATTATACCGAAACGGGAAAAGACAGTGTGGAAATGACTCTCGATACCTACTCGTGGTATGCTGCGGGTATACGTTATCCTGTGTTCGAAAGCGTTAAAACTATCCTTTCCAAAAGAACACCTTCTCCTCAAGGAGAGGGGGCAGGGGGTGAGGTTGATACCACCGTTTTCAGCACCTCATTTTACTACCCACCCGAAAAACAAACCTCACAAGTAGAAACAGCACCTATCCCTGAGGACAAAACCGAGGCCGAACTCGGAGCAGCCGCCGTATTTACCGAAGCGCAACTAATGCCAAACCCGGTCATTGATAATCTCTATATCAAATATAAACTGGTACGCTCTGCCAAAATTTGGTTTACGGTACATAACAACATTGGCATTCCTCAACGTAACACTTCACCTCAACAGCTCGGAGAAGGAGAGCATAGCACTACTGTAAGTATGGGTGGTCTTATTCCCGGAGTATATAGCCTGTTTGTACATGTGGATGATATGGTGATGAGGCTGAATGTGGTGAAACAATAAAGTCCTACATACCAAATCTAATATCAGAATTGTACTCAACTATCAACATTTCAACAACAACAAATATAATGATACAAATGAAAAAGCAACTTTTTATATTGACTTTTATAAGTATTACCCTTTTGCTGAAAGGTCAAACTGTTCAGCCACTTAACGTTCATATACCAACTTCTCCGCAGGCAGAAGCATTTCAGAAGTTTGGAGATATAGCCATCAATTATTCAACGGGTACGCCCAATATTTCTATCCCTCTATTCGAGATAAATCATAGAGGATATAAGCTGCCATTAAATTTGAGGTATAACCCGCAGCCACTTAAGCCCGGTTACAATTACGATGTATTCGGACAAGGTTGGGGGCTATCCATCAACAGTTGTGTATCCCGATCAATAGAATATCTTCCGGATGAAACGAGAGACTTTAAATTAGAAACTGACAAGCTCAATTTAGTGTACTGTTCCTCTTGCGATCAATCCGGTGATGCTGCTAATCAGCTCCGGTTGGATTTTTCGGGATATAATTTTGCACACGATAAGTTTAATGTAGTGTTACCTAATGGCAGTTCGTTTGATTTTATTATGGAGAAAGATTATGGAAACAATCTGGTCTACAAGGTCTCAGATGGACGCTCAGTTAAAATTAACTGCATATGGTCTCCCGGTAATATTGAGAAATTTATAGTGACCGATGAAGATGGTGTTCAATATACTTTTAATCAGGGAGACAAGCCTCATATCCTATCTGGGGATTTGAATTCAAGCTATTATGTATCCTGGCAACTTACCCGCATTGATTTACCCAATTCATCCGAGCCTATAACAATTGCCTATACCAACACCATTTCATCACCTATTGTTGCCTGCACGGAACCGGGTTTGAATATGTCCGGTGATATGCATGGAGTATTAGTAAATGGGATGCTACTCCTTGCCCGCGGATACAATCTTTCAATACCAAGTTCTGGTCCATCATACGGATACACGATGAAATTACCTACTTCCATTAGTTATGGTGCTATGAATATTGAATTTCAGTATGGAACTACTCCACGAGAAGGTGCCTCTCATCTATATATGAAAGAGCTTATTGTGAGAGAAGGCGGTTCGCTTGTCAGAGATATAAAAATGGGTATGTCCATGAAAAGCTCGTTTGCCGGTGGTTGTGCAGGTCCTTATGATTTGGTCAAATTGGATGGCGTTTGTATTTGGGGCTCTTCTTCTCTTGTCAAACCGCAGATTTATAAATGCAGTTATCAATCGTCCGATTTTTCTTTTTCAGGAACCGATCACTGGGGTTACTTGAATTATTCGAATAGTAATTGCATTGCGAATTTTAATGTTTATACCGAATTCGAGAACGATGCATTTAATGGGTACATGACTTCATTTCAAAATTTATTAACCCCTATTGCTCGAACGATTCCTCAAAATCAGTTTCCATACAACGAGTTCAAATTATCTAAAGGAGGGAATCGTACGCCGGCAGGACCGCAGGCTCACGGCGTACTTTCAAGAATTATATATCCTACGGGTGGTTATACCGATTTAGAGTTCGAAAATCATCAAATATTAACTTCAACCGATGCAAACGGAGAGTATATTTCCAATTCGCATAACCGTATGCCGGCTCAAGCTGGAGGATTCAGAATAAAGAAGATAACCAATTATAATTCCGACAATACTGTTGCAACAACCATGAATTACAGATATGGGCGTGTATCGGGCAGTGTTCCGGTAGTTAATCAGATTTCGAACCATACTGGACTAGGCGAACCTGTAGTTGATCCCAATATCCTAACCTATATGAATCATTCGGCTAGATCATCAGGGGGAGGTATGCGTTCGGATATAGCTCGATATATGGTTTTGGGGATCAACGAAAGAGGTGACCGTATTGGGATTGTAAACCCATTTATTGACTTTATGGGTAACGCGTTTTTATGGGAATGCAATTTCAGTGCTTCAAATTTCAGAAGAATCTTGAATGGCAGGCAGCCGGTTATCTATCCCGAAGTTACGGTTTATTATGGAGATACTGAAAATCAGAGAGGATGCGCCGGAAAGACCGTATACAAATACGATATTTGGGGAGATATGGGAAGTGTAAAAGATCTACTAAGTGGCAGCTACAAAGATAGTCTTTTTTTTGAATCACCCAGCTACTATGGTAACACGATTGACTATGAGAAGAAAGGCTACGAATATAATAAGTTGGTTGAAAAAAACGATTATAAATTTGAAAACAACAGCTTCACCCTCGTTCTATCGGAAAAGTCAAAATGGAATAAGCAGTCAATAATGTTTCTTGATTATGTTCATACAAATCCCTATCCCTATTCTATGCCCGCAAAATATGATTTATTAAGTAACTATCTTACTACAAAAATGAATTTTATCGGTGATTCTAAACTTAGCTCAAAAGAAACTATCAGTTATACATCCGATGGATCAATTACTGCTACTGACAGTATTTTTTACAATGACCGACGACAACCTTATCTCAAAATAAACGTGAATAGTAGTGGTACTATTATCAAAAACTCTTTTGTTTATCCATATGTATATTATAATGGTAGTAGTCCGGCAATTATTTCAAAGTTGGTGGATAAAAATATAATTTCACCGGTAATTGAAAGTAAAATAGAAGTGACAAATTCCAATGGAGTAAGCACAACAGCAGGTGCCAAAGTAGATTATGCTGAATTCAACAACGGTATTACCATTGCACCGACTGCAGCGTATCAACTGGAATTGAAAACCTCCGGCAATGAATATGCATTACAAAATCAAATAAATTATTATACTGCCAATGGCAATCCGATTGAAATTCTTTCGAAAGATGGAATCTATACTACCTACCTGTGGGGTTACCAGGATAAATATGTGATAGCCGAAATTAAAAATGCGACTTATGGTGCTGTAAAGGCTGCATTGGGATATACTGATAGCCAGATGAGTACTTTATTTGCAAGCACTTCGCCAGATATGAACTTGATTAATACATTGCGAACCGCGTTGTCCAATACTTATATAACAACCTATACCTATGGTAATCAAGGAGTGATATCTTCAACAACAGATCCGCGTGGTGTAAGCACTTATTATGAATATGACGCTTTTTATCGCTTAAGTCTGGCACGCAACGATGACAATAACATTATCGGACGCAATCTTTACGCTTATCAAGATGCTTCCAATAATGCATCTCTTACAGCAACAGTCACTCCCGGAGCTGGCAGTTACACTTCAGGAGCTACAGGTACTGCTACGCTGGGTAGCGTTACAGGAGGATTGGGGAGTTATACCTTTAGTTGGTATTTAAAAAATAGTGCTGGCACCGTGTTAGCAAGTAATTTGAACACTACATCCACTTCGTTTTCGTACACCTGCTCTCAGACGGGAGTATTGACAATTCAATGCGTTATTACTGATAACCTGACTGGAGGTTCTGCAACAGTTTCATCGAATATAACGGTTACCTCAGTAACATATTCTTGTAATTTTACGATGCAGCCGGGATACTCCAATATGACTAATAGTATTTCGTGTGACAATTCAACAACTACGTTTTATTTAACATTTTCTTCCAGCTCAACTATGCAATTGTATACTTCTTATGTTGTAGCCAACATCTGCTCTAATTGTCGACCTTCAACCCAAAGAGGCCAGACCTTTACATCAGGAGGAAGAACGTGGTCTGTAGTTGTAGACACAAATGGGGATGTGAGATTTATATTGGTTAATGGATCGGCCTTTCCGGCAGGTAGTTATTTGGGAACCGGAACGTTGACTTTTAGCAAGTAGCCCACCAAATTAATTAGAATGTACTAACTAATGATTCTGTAATATAATAAATACTCGTATTATGAATAAACTTATTTTTTTCGTTGCAATGTTGTTGACATGTAACTTAACATTTTCCCAGAAACATAACCATGGAATGGCTGATGAAAAAGCAGATACCACTAACTTTAAAGTAAACTATCAAGCCGGATGGCAAATATATAACTCGTATGTTGAACCCATCAATACGGACAGTGTCGTGGTTGAAATCATATTACAACACGACCGCGCTATTAATTGGAAGCAGGAACAGTTCGTTGGGCGCATTAAATTGGCATCAGGAGTTCCTAAAACAAGTCAGACTACATCATTTATGCTAATGTTTGACGAATATAATCTACGTGTAGAACCTAACGGACGATGTTACTTGTGGTTGGCTAAAGGAGCAATACCTGATGGTGATCCGGTGATAATTCCGGTTAAAGTGTCTTATAAACGATAAAAACGGTCGGTTCTTTTCGGATAGAACTTTGGGACAGCAAATAAACTAAAAACAACTTTCAGAGACTTGTAATTTGGAACTAAATACTTGTAACTAATAGCATATGAAATCATTTTATTATACTCTTTTATTTTTAAGCATACCTATGTGGCTATGTGCTCAGAGCAGCACACAAAACTATATTGCTACCGCGGTGCCTTACCAGACGGTAAGTGATGCTAACACCCTGAGCGATGTCAATTCTAATACCTCCATCCAATATGTTGATGGATTGGGTCGACCTTCGCAAACCGTACAACGCGCTATCACCCCATTGGGAGCAGATTTGGTGAGTGGCATTCAATACGACAACTTTGGGCGGGACAATCAACACTGGCTTCCAGCAGTAGCAGGGGGTAATAATGGAGCCTATTATCAGGGATTTGCAAGTCAATCACAAGTAAGCAATAATGATGCTAAGCCTTATAGCATTGCGGAATATGAGCCTTCGCCGCTTAACCGCGTTACAGCTCAGTTTGGACCGGGAGCTGATTGGTACAATAACAATAAAAAGAAAAACATAATCTACACAACCAATAATACATATGTAAGAAACTACTACATAGAGGAGTCGCAATTATTTTGCGGACTTTACAGTGCAGCCAGTCTGTACAAAAACCAAACTACAGATGAAGATGGTAAAACGGTTGAAGAATTTACCGATAAGCTGGGACGTAAGGTACTGAGCCGTGTGGCAGGTGATCATGACACTTACTATGTATATGACGACCGGAACAACCTGCGCTATGTGTTACCGCCATTGGCGGCAGATCAGTCTTTAGGGCCGGTGGGCGAAGGAGCGGGCACAACGCTCGATCTTTATGGTTATATTTATCACTACGACGGACAGAACCGCTGCACTGAGAAAAAACTTCCTGGATGTGATTGGATATATATGGTGTATGATAAAGCCGACCGCTTGATTTTAAGTCAGGATGGTAATCAGCGGGCTAAACCCACAAAACAATGGACGGTAACAAAATACGATGCATTTGGTCGGGTGCTATACACCGGATTAATTAATAGCAACGATAGCCGTGCTACCATGGAAAGTAATTATTCCGGAAGTATGACTCCCGAAAGTTATACGGGAAGTGGCCCGGTGGCTGGCTATACCAGTGCCAACCTTACCCCGACTACTGTTTTGACAGTGAATTACTACGACAACTATGGTTTTTTATCTTATAGCGGTAATAATCCGGGGGGTATGCTTTCATCCGGCACATTGAGCGGTTATGATAGTCCTGCTGCCACAACTTATGCCAAAACACTGCTTACAGGTACACGTGTTTATCATCTGGATAATCCCTCCTTATTTGAGGTATCAGCGCTCTATTACGATAAATATGGCAGAGTGGTGCAGAGCCGTGCATCAAATCACTTGGGAGGATACGATATAACGTATAGTGCTCTTGATTTTACAGGTAAACCCACTCGCACCTACAAAACCCACGGCATCAACGGTGCTTCGGCAACCATTACTGAGCTATACTCATATGTCTATAATAAAGCCCAACAACTCCAAGTCACAACGTATAGTTTGAATGGCGGAAGTACTGTTGTGCTGGCTTTGAATACCTATGATGATTTTGGTCGGCTCACAACCAAAAAACGACATACTAATGCAGACACTGAGAGCCATACCTACAATGTGCGCAGTTGGCCAACAAATAATACTAGTGGTTCATTTCAGGAAAACTTATATTATAACAACGGTTTGCCAAGTGGTGTTACTCCTTGCTACAACGGGAATATTGCCATGAATACATGGACTTACAATGGTGCAGTAAAGAAATATGGATATGCCTATGATGCATTAAACCGCCTGACCACCAGTATACTTTATGATGCCAACAATCAATCAAGTACCTCCTTCTCCGAAACATTCACGTTTGATAAAATGGGCAATGTTGCGAACCTTGGAAGAACGGGGAGTTTCACACAGATTGATGGGTTGACGTTAAGTTACAACGGCAATCAATTGACGAAAGTGGATGATGCCAACGGTTCCCGCAATTTATATGACATTAAGGAATACTCCAGCCGGAACGCCAGTGGTGATGACTTTGCATACGATGCCAACGGTAATATGGTAAAAGATTTGGATCGGAATATTGTAACCATTCAATATAATGTGCTAAATTTGCCGGACGTTATTCAGTTCAGGAATGGCAATCAGATAAAGAATAGCTACGATGCCGGCGGGCATAAGTTAGGAACAGAATATTTTACCCAGTTGTTATATATCAATCCACTGGCTGATGGACAAATAATAAGTCAGAGTTATATTCCTGGCTCGGTAGACCAAATAGGAAATGCCTATATCGGCACTATGGAGTATAAAACTCAAAATGGCAATTCATCACTTACTGCGATAAGCCGCATCTATAACGACGAGGGATATGTGGAAAACCCAGGGAATCCCCAGTATTACTATTATCGTAAAGACCACTTAGGCGATAATCGTGAAGTATGGCTGGCTAATACAGGAGAAACCGTGCAGCGCACGCAGTACTATCCAAGCGGTCTGCCTTGGGCATATAACGCAGGTGATAACCCGAGTAAGCAACTGCGGAAATACAACGGAAAAGAGTTTGTGGAAATGCATGGATATGATACCTATGATATTGTTTGGAGGCAGTATTATCCGGCGATTATGAGGTTTCAAACACTTGATCCTTATGCTGAGAAATATTATAGTCTGAGTACGTATTCTATGTGTGGGGATAATACTGTAAATAGGACTGATCCTGATGGAAGACAATTTCCTATTTCTCCTTTGTTTGGGTTCTCAGATGTCTTAATGAGCCAAAAGCCGATTATCAATGAAACAATGACAAGAGTTGTTCGTACAACGACCGAAGCAGGTTCTAAAACTATTGAAACTTCTTCAAATGGAGGGAAAACTATTAATGTTGAAAGAATCAATGCCGGTCGCCAAGCTGAAACCCAGCAACTACAGAAATTAGGGTTAGAAAAGAATACAGAGTCATTTACCAGAGTTGATCCTAAAACAGGAAAAGATGTAACTACAATCCCAGATGCCTATAAAAATGGACAAACTACAGAAATAAAAAACTTAGGTGATGGGCAAAAACAGTCTTTAACCGAACAATTAAGAACTCAGAAAGAACTTTCAAATGAGAATGGAACTAACCCACGTTTACACATAAACAAAGAAGCTGGCTTAACAAAGCCTTTACAAAATGCTGGATTTGATATAACAAAATATAGTTTTATACCTCCTACACAAAACAATAACACTCAGACACAAAAACCAGTATGGCAACTTTATCCTTAAAATTAAAATAGCATGAAACATGATATTATCAAACAAGAAGAAAATATTATTCAAGAAGTGAAGCGATATTCAAAACGATTTATTGAAAAAATGGGGGGATTTTATCCTTTTGCAATTGGCATGAATGATAAAAATGAAATTTTCTCAATTGGAGCATACGAAGGGAATGAATTTCCTAAGTCACAAGATCTGATTAACCTATTAGAAAAAAGTATAAATACCGAGATCTCAAATAGACATATAATTTTAGCCGCAATTTGTATTGATATTTTTCTTTACCAAACAGTTGAAAGAGTTAAGTTTAAAAAAAATGCGATTGAGATTAGATTTATGAGTGCTTCTGGGAATAAAATAGAACATCTTATTTATGAAATATCTGTAAATAATAGTGTTGAATTTATTGAATTATAATGCTAGAGAGATTGAGAAACGCTACTACCTCGTTCAGCGTAGGTTGGCGGCGTTGAGTTCGGCGAAGTCTCCAGACCTCGTCGTGCTAGAAGCAAGGCTCTTGCTTGCATATCCATATATAAAAAGGCACAGTTGTGTCTTTTTATATTTATATGTAGCCTGTTTATTTTTGGAAATATATTTTCAGAGGTTATACTAGTTAAATAAAACATGTATCAATATGTCAATTAATCTCCGCCTATGTTATTTTTGCCTCTTTGCAAAGCAGAATAGATTAACTTGTATGTAAGATAAATTATCAAGCTATTTAAGCATTTCTCTTGTTTTAAAATCGCAAAAGGTACAATTTCGAAAAAATAGCATTACCTTTGTGGAAGAAATAAATAAAGACAACAAAATGTCTTTGACTACTAGTTTGACTACTCAAGAACTAATTTAAAATCAAGTTCAATTGACAATCAATTAGATAGGTAAATTTAGGGGCTGTTTGGTTTTGACAGCAGGTAGAACTGATATGTAAGCATGTCGAGCGTTGTGAAGCTGGCTCGTAAATCTCGGAACACAAACTTATAACTGGCGAAAATA
>Ga0302296_1003414_pt1 | contig 10209 bp, 9 predicted proteins | sample III_Fen_N3_1_FD_194546 | JGI IMG/M metagenome (GOLD analysis project Ga0302296, IMG submission 194546) | Peat permafrost microbial communities from Stordalen Mire near Abisko, Sweden - III_Fen_N3_1 | ecosystem: Environmental > Terrestrial > Soil > Wetlands > Permafrost | place: Sweden: Abisko... | reverse complement strand
CGTCGTCGGTAGCTTCGTAGCGAACCACTTTTTTGTTGCTTTTCCGGATTCCGCAGTACAGGCAGTCTTTGGCACAAATGTTCGAGAATTCGACGAGCCCACGGAAATAAACTTTGTTGCCAATAGTCTTTCGCTTAACCGATTGTGCTTGTTGAAAAAGCTGCTGACGGTCGTTGTCTTCGGCCTGCAGCAAAGTCACCAGATCGTCGCGCGAGAAGTCGGCTTGAAGTAATATTTCCTGAAAGGATTTCATCGGTTACGAAGATACGAAATTTGGAAGGATTGCAGAATCCACATATATTCTATTAACTGACAGGAAAAGTCATTAGAAATCCTGTCCAAAAAATTTCAGGAATAGAAACGATATCTAACTGAATAACAATAGAAAATGGTCATTCGGAAAATTTCACCAATGACGTTTTTCTTTTTCCTGTTAGTTAATTTTCATTCGGAAAAAGTTTAGAAATGACTTTTCGAATGACTATTGACTATTTTCCATCATCAATTAAATTGGTATCGTTTTTCGTCCGATAGAATTACTATTGAAAAGGAGTTCTTCACAAGAAAAACTTGTACTACTTAACAAATGAATGAAAAAATGATCATCGTTAATTATATAGTTAGAAAACTCTAACTATATTTGTCGCATGGAAAAACTCGTTGAAGTCATAGCAAAGCTTTCGCGCGAGATTGGTCACAAGGAAGAGGCGGCCAAAGATCAGTTCAATTTTAAGGAATTGACGCTAACGCAAATGAACTATCTGGAGACCATCAGTCAGTTGGGAAATCCAAACCTTACCGAGCTTTCCACAGAAATGAACCTGACAAAACCTACTGTCAAAGTGGCTGTAGATAAGCTTATTGAGAAAGATTTTATCTACAGGGTAAAGTCGGATGAAGATCGAAGAAGCGCCCATTTTCACCTTACCGTTAAAGGTAAACTGATTAACCATACCCACGATTTTGCCCACAAGCAAATGGCCGAACAAATTATTCAGAAGTTAGATACCGCAGAGGTTGGTTTGCTCGAAATGTTGCTCGATAAAATCTTCCATAAATCATAAAACCGAAGTATTTAGTTAGAATATTCTAATCAAAACCCCATGCCAATTAATTTAAAATCAGAAAAATACCAGGGATTGACCCAGGAGAAGGTTATTGAAAAACAAAAAAAAGAAGGATTAAATGAATTGCCTTCGTCGAAACCCAAAAACTTTTTGGCTTTGGCTTGGGGCGTCGTTAAAGAACCAATGTTTTTACTGCTGGTTGCCTGCGGTACTTTGTACCTGATTTTGGGCGATGTTCAGGAAGGACTGATGCTGCTTGGCTTTGTTTTCGTGGTCATGGGCATTGAATTTTATCAGGAAAAAAAGACTGAAAAGGCGCTGGATGCCCTGAAAGATTTGGCAAGCCCGCGTGCTTTGGTGATTCGCGAAGGTGTTGAAAAACGAATTGCCGGTCGCGATGTGGTAACTGACGATCTCGTTATTTTGCAGGAAGGCGACCGTGTTCCGGCTGATGCAACCGTTTTGTACTCGGTTAACCTAATGGCCGACGAATCGCTTTTGACAGGCGAATCGGTGTCGGTTCGTAAATCGGAGTGGAATGGAGTTGATCAAAATATTCAGCCAGGAGGCGACGATCTGCCTTTTGTGTATTCCGGATCCATGATTGTTCAGGGAAATGGTATCGTTAAAGTAACGTCAATCGGTTCGAATACCGAAATCGGAAAGATCGGTAAAGCACTTGAATCAGTAATTGAGGAACCTACCAAACTGAAATCAGAAATGGGTTTGCTGGTTAAAAGGCTTGCCATTATCGGAATTGCGATGTGCGTGGTGGTGATTCTGGTTTTTACCTTGACGCGACATAATCTGCTGCATGGATTTCTGGCTGGAATAACCCTGGCAATGGCTATGTTGCCCGAAGAATTTCCGGTAGTGCTGACCATTTTTATGGCGCTCGGGGCTTGGCGGATGTCGAAAAAGAATGTATTGACGCGCAAACCGGCTGCTGTTGAAACGCTTGGTTCGGCTACCGTTTTGTGTACCGATAAAACCGGCACGCTCACCCAAAACAAAATGACTGTTACTCAGCTTTATAATGGCGAAAATTTTCATACCATCAGCAAAACGACAGGGTTTCCCGAAGAATTTCACGAAATAATTGAATACGGGATTTTATCGAGCCAAATCAACCCGTTTGACCCAATGGAACGCGCCATTACAAACATGGGCGAAGAATATCTGAAGAATACCGATCACATTCATATCGATTGGCGGATGGTGAAAGAATACCCGCTGTCGAAAGATTTGCTGGCCATGTCGCGGGTTTTTACGGATGTGAGTCAAACCCGGCAGACCATTGCCACCAAGGGCGCTCCAGAAGCTATTTTCGATTTGTGCCATTTAACCGACGATAAAAAAGCTGAAATGGCTAAAGCTGTCGCACATCTGGCATCGCAGGGATTACGTGTTCTGGGTGTTGCCAAAGCAATTGTTGAAAACGGCAGTTTACCGCCCATTCAGCATGATTTCGACTTCGAGTTTGTTGGTTTATTAGCTCTTTCCGATCCAATTCGGGAAACTGTTCCTGAAGCCGTTCGCGAATGTTACCAGGCCGGAATCAGGGTCATTATGATTACAGGCGATTATCCGCTTACGGCCATGAACATTGCACGCGAAATCGGGCTGAAAAACCATCAGGTTTCAATCAGTGGTCCTGAACTTCATGAGATGACGGAGGAGGAACTTTGCCAACGGATCAAGGATGTGAATGTGTTTGCAAGGGTGGTTCCGGAGCAAAAGCTGAAGATTGTGAATGCACTGAAACGAAATGGCGAGATTGTAGCCATGACGGGCGACGGGGTGAACGATGCTCCTGCGCTGAAAGCCGCCAATATTGGGATTGCCATGGGCGAAAAAGGTACCGATGTTGCCCGCGAAGCTTCCTCGTTGGTGTTGATGGATGATAATTTTGCTTCCATCGTGGGCGCGGTAAAAATGGGCCGGCGTATTTTTGACAACCTTCAAAAGGCGCTGGGATATATTTTTGCCATCCATGTTCCAATTGCCGGATTGTCGCTCATTCCGGTGTTTGTTTCCGACTGGCCTTTGCTACTTTGGCCGGTACACATCGTTTTCCTCGAACTGATCATTGATCCGGCCTGTTCCATCGTTTTTGAAGCTGAAAAGGAAGAGAAAAATGTGATGAACCGTCCGCCAAAAGACATTAACGAACCGTTTTTTGGGGCAAAAAAGATCTGGCTGAGTTGCTCGCAGGGAATTGGAATACTGGCCATTGTTTTTGCCGTTTATTTCTTCGGAATGAAAATGGGATACTCCGAACGCGAAGATCGCGCATTGGCTTTTACTACACTGATTGCCGCCAACATAGCAGTAATTCTATCAAACCGATCGTGGACTCGTAATATTTTCCAGATCATAGCTACCACCAATAAAACGGTGAAATGGGTGGTTGGTGGAGCTACATTTTTCCTGATACTTGTTCTCAGTATACCATTCCTTCTGAACTTGTTTCAGTTCGAAAAAATCAGTTTGAGTGAGGCTCTGGTTTGTGCGGTTGCCGGCTTTTCAAGCATTATTTGGTTCGAATTGTATAAAGTGTATAATAATTGGAAACGTAGGGTTTAAAAGTCAGCATATCTTATTCCATCGATTATTTGCCAATTCGGGTAGTCTGGCTGAATTCATTCGTGGTTTTCAGGTCGAACTCGTAATAATCCAGTTTCTTGTTCATTTCCAGTTTGGTTTTGATCGAATAATCTGTAATCAAACTATTTTCCAGGTCGTAGCTTAGCTGACCTTTCCCGCTGCCAGTGCCTGTAAATGAATTGTCCATCGTTTTCGGAGCCATCAGGTAACTTTGGCTGAGCTCGAATTGTGCCAGGTCATTTTTGATGCTGAGCAGTTTGTAGGTGGTTGTAACTATTATATCGATGGTAGAGCCTTCCATCGCCATCGATGAGGGACGATTTGTTGTGAACTGATCACCTATTTTGAGCCGCTGTTCAGGAAAATCAAATTGCTCGAAATTGCTCTGAACAGATTGCAGAAGCTGGGCCTTTTGATCAAAGTTAAGCGTACCTGAGGTTATAGAATTGAAGTTAATCGTATGATTGTTAGTGATTTCCCCATTCATTACGGTACCTTCCGGAATCTGGTTTTTCCCGTCAAGGCTCATCGTTCTTTTATAGGTCAAACTAACCGGGTAGCTTTTATCGGTCGCACTTTTCCCGGTCTTAAGCTCAGTATCGGTTTTTGTTTTCACCTTCGAGATCGTTGGGTTTTTAACATGCATACTTTTCAGTTTTCGCATGGCAATACTTTGTCCGGAATAAGTAATCACTGTTTCAGTACCTCTGATGGTAGATATGCGGTAAGTCTTTTCTGGTTGGTACTGAACTTTCATAATAAGTCCTTCCAGCTTAATGGGTTTGCTGCACGAAAACTGGGTAAGGAGCAGTAAAATTGCGAGTAATTTTTTCATTTTTTTTAATCAATAAACCTCTTGGTAATGTCTCCGTAAGCGTCAATCCGGCGGTCACGTAAGAAAGGCCAGTTGCGGCGGACATCTGAGAACTATGAGTTGATTTTTCCGAAGATGGTATGTTACTAAAGTATTTGTTAGGGAATGCTTATTGGGCTTGTAGTTTCTTACTATTGGCTTTTAGATAATCCTTGATTTGTTCAAAATTCATACTCGCCATTTCTAAAGATATTTTTTCTTTAATGGCTCTAAAAGTTTGAACTGTGTCAAACTCTTTTTCTTTTGTTTTATTTTTAGTCTTCATATTCAATAATTTCTTTTGGCGAACGTATTTCCAATGCTTGATAATTTGAACGGATATTAACTGAGTTATAACCTCTTATTCTGTAAACATTTACAATATGCTTGAAATTCCAACTAACTAAAATATCTGCTTTGTTTATCGTTGCTGTTGCTATGTGAACGCAGTCGTCAAAACTTGTCTGTCCAACAACTTTTTCCTCAATATACCTAGTTGCAAGTTCCAATATTTCATCATTAACAACAACTCGTTCTATATTTTCTTTTGGCAAATTTTTGAAATATTCCCGTATTTTTTCAGGAGCATTAAGTAGTTCTGTTTCGATAAGATCGGAATATAAGTAATAGGAACAATATAATGTCATATTATTCCCTGCAAAACAAAAGAATTAGAATGGAACGCTGATTAACGCTGATCAGGCGGATTTAAACGCCCGCCTGCCGTCGGGTAGGGATTTTAATTCCGACAAGTCGGAATGATTTTCAGACATTTACGTTTCTATCATTCATGCTTGCATGAATAAAAATCCGTTTTACATCCATGTTATATTTTTATCTGCGTCCATCCGCTAAATCCGTGGAAATCCGCGTTCTATTCTTCGATTAAATACGACAATATATTCGTTCTTTTACTTACGTCATTTTGAAGTTCAAAGATTAGATACACAACAGGAGTGATTTAAGATATTTCTTGAACACTCGCCCGATAATAAAACACAGTATACTCTGTGATTTATCTGCGCTTTTTTGTGGGAGTTTTCAAAAAATGCGTCAGAAACAATCAGTCAACATCGTCAAACCCGCTAAATGGGATATCATCATCCGGATCGTGATCAAACGGGCCGACATCCGGAGGATTGAAAAGTTTCCAGCGATCAATCTATTTCGTTGCCTTCGTCAAACAAGATCACCTTATTCTTTAGCGATCTTAAACGCAACATCAGGATGGGCTTCCGTTAATTTTGGAACCGTCAGAACCAGTTCTCCGTTTTTTGAAACAGCTTTTTCTCCCGGTAAGTATTCACCCTTCCATGCATCGAACCACAAAACTTCATACTCGCTGTTTTCAAGGCCTTTTACGAATATTTTTGAGCCACTTACATCATCCTTCGAGAACGAACGTGCCCAGCCAAATCCTTTCGATCGGGTACTTAGCCCAAAAACATCGGCGCCTTCCGAACTAACAACTGAAATTTTATAAGGAAGATTGGCAAAGTCGATATCCGAAACAAATCCGGACAAATTTTTCAATTGGCTCCAGTCGTCAGCATTTAAGTTTTCGTAAGCCCACCATACCGGAGTTGCTGACAATCCATTGGTTAGCGATGCCCATATTTGGTTGTGATAAGAAATATGGTACTGTATGTCATTGGGCTTGAAATAAGTCAGGTCAGCACCGGCTTCACCAAAAATGGCAGGTTTTTCAAATACATTCCAGAACCGCTGACTTGCAAAAGCAAAATTATACATGTCGCTGCGCATCTTATCTTCCGGGTATTTCATGGCCCAACCCTGCGCCGGGTATAAATGAATATTCGGAATATCGTTTCTCTTATACAATTCTTCGCGATATTCGCCAAATCCGCCGCTGAATGACGCCGTAACCGGGTGGTTATACGGATCATTTTCCTTAAAATAGTTATGGCATTTCTCCACCCAATCCAATGCTTCCTGATGCCTTCCATTTGCCCAACCATCGGTGCCATTCATCTCATTGATCAATTCCCAGATACCCATGCTGCGACTGTACGAATAGCGGGCAATCAGGTACCGGTATTTCTTTTTCTGATAATTCCAAACTAAAGAATCGCTGTAGAAATCTTCCGCATCAATCAGCTGACTGTAAGGATTTTTCTTCCATTCAGCAGACCATACAGTTTCCGAAAAAAGATCGTGTGGCCATAGTGCATACATCAATTGAATGTCGTGCTTTTCGAGGATAACGATCAATGAATCAAGCGCACCAAGTTTTGGCTGATTGTACCGGCCTAGCTCTTCCTCGATAAGTCCCTTGTCGTTCACAAAACCACCGTATCCAATGTCCCAGATGGCAAAAAGGTTCGCATTGTTTTTTGCGTAGGTATCAAAACGCGATTGGTTATTTCCCCAGGGAGAATACACGCCAACCCCATAAAAAGAAGTGCCGTCATCGTGAATAAAATAGTGCGGATTTTTTAACGATGGCTTAATCCATCCATGGTGGTCCGATTCGGTTGCATTGAATTTACCAACAGGAGATACGCCTTTTCCTCCGGCATCATTCACAAAAACCTGATAGTTATATTCTCCCGTTTCATTTGGCGAGAAACGTATTTTCCATTGGTTCGCATCCAAATAGTTATCGTAGAAACCGTTGATCTTAATTTTTTTGCCAGAAGGTGCAATAAAAAAAGCATAGACATCCAAATCGTCCGGGTCGTAAGGATTTTCAACGCCTACATTTTTGAGGTCAAGAAGAACTTCAAACTTTTCATATTTTTTGACCTTCAACGTATTGGTTCCGGTAACAGTCACGATTGGGTTAGCGCCAATTTTAAACGGTTCTCCACTAGCTTCATTCGAAGCGAAAAACACTTCACCACTGGTACTTACCGGGACTATTTTATAGAAATAATGTTTGTAAGGTTCCAGGTTTTTGTCCAGAAAATCAGTCGATTTAACTTCGGTTAGCAGGTTGCTTTCATTGGTTTTAAATTCAGACTTCATCTCGCGATAGATTTTATAAGCCGTCGTTCGGTCTGGATCAGTAGTTTTCCAGCTTAACCGGATGTTAGTCCCATTTTCCACCGTAGCCTTTAAATCAACAACTTTTATCAGGAACCAAGCAATTTTAAAATTGTCCATTTCGATCATTCCCGATTTTGTTACAGAGGTATCCCGGTCGAAATAAAAATCAACCGCATTTACGCTGTTAAATTTTGAAAAATATGGACGCGACAAATCGAAAGTATAAGTGTGCCAGGCATTATCGCCCGAAATTTTTTGTTTAAGATATTCACAGGTAGGTGGTTCGAACGAATAAACGGGGCTTACCGTAAGGCTTGTTTCGATGTTCGATTTTAGTTGAACCTGAATTCGTGGATTAGCAAAAACATTTACTGGCCGAAAAGGAGTAAAAGTAAACATGTCGAAAGCGCCGGTTCCTTCAACCTTTGAATAATTGATTTTCATGACGCTGTCCTTTTCTACCAGATTGTAGGTACCTGGTGTAACAGTCTTCCAGATTTTAAAGGGTGGCCGGGTTAACTGGTTATTTCTGGAAGTCATGATCATCGAACCGTCGTCAAAGTTGTCGGTGAATCCTACACGTTGTGGAAAACCCACTTGAAAAAGCAGAATTGAAAAAATAAAAGTAAGAAATACTTTAAATAACGAGTTGCAGTTGTTAATCGAAATTTTCGAACAGGAAACAACATTTATATTGTTTATAATCATATATTTAGGTTAAGTTTAAGGTTTAGGTATTAAATCCGAATGGTAAATATAGTCTAAAAAAACCATGATTTGCTTAATGGTAACTTAACCAAAAAGCCCATTTGCTAAATATCAATTCATTTTTTTCAAAAAAAAGTTTGGTGCTAAAATGAAAAAACTACTTTTGCACCGTCTTTTCAATACAATGAATTATCTAGATTTTTAAAGATATGGAAAGTGAATCATTAATTCTCTTTTTTATAATTGCAGTCATCCTGGTGGGTGGTGCTGTTATTTTTGCAACCCTTGTTGCGCCTAATTCATACAATCCATTCAAATCGGAACCCTATGAATGTGGTATTCCTTCGGAAGGGCCAGCCTGGATTCAGTTTAATGTAGGTTATTACCTTTTTGCCATCATTTACCTGATTTTCGATGTGGAAACCGTTTTTCTATTCCCTTGGGGTGTAGTCATGAAAACGATTGGAATGAGGGCATTTATCGAAATCATAATTTTCTTCTTCATACTTGGTCTTGGACTCTTGTATGCCTGGAAAAAAGGAGCTTTAAAATGGGTCTAATCAAATCAATGAAAGATGAAGATTTCGGAGATAGCGAATCTCTCGAACTCTTAAAGAAGTCAGGCGGAAACGTCTTTATGACTAGTATTGACGCAGTTCTGAACTGGGGTCTTTCGAATTCTATATGGCCACTCACCTTTGCAACAAGCTGTTGCGGGATCGAAATGATGGCTACCGGAGCTTCGAGGCACGACTTTTCCCGTTTTGGGATTGAGGTTTACCGCGCCTCACCGCGCCAGGCCGATGTGATCGTTATTGCCGGAACCATCAACCACAAAATGGCGCCAGTACTGAAACGTTTATACGATCAGATGCCTGATCCGAAATACGTAATCGCCATGGGCGCGTGTGCCGTTTCGGGAGGACCTTTCTTTTACAATTCGTATTCAGTAGTGCGTGGCGTCGATCATATCCTACCGGTGGATGTATATGTTCCCGGATGTCCGCCCCGCCCCGAAGCTTTGCTCTATGGCGTGATGCAGCTCCAGCGAAAAATTAAAGGTGATTCAATTTTCAATCCGGAAGATGCAGTAGAAAGGTTGCTTTAATTACCACAAAATATGCTAAACAGACAGGAATTAACAGATATAATCAGGGAATTTGAACCTGAAGCCGTGTTTTCAGAAGGAACTAAATTACTGGAAGTTATTGTTCCGGCTGAAAAATTAGTTGCTCTGGCAGAGAAATTAAAATCGGATAAAAGAACTGCATTCAATTATCTGCTCAACCATACTGCAGTTGATTTTTTAACTCATTTCACCGTCGTATATCACCTCGAATCGACTGATTACAGGCATTTGATTGTCCTAAAATCATTGATTTCGGATCGCGAAAATCCAAAAGTGGATAGTTTAAGCGCCTTGTATCCGGCTGCCGAATATTTTGAGCGCGAAGTATTTGATCTATTTGGAATATGGTTTAATAACCATCCAAACATGAAACGCTTTTTCCTGGAAGATGACTACGGATTCCCGCTTCGCAAAGATTTCCGCGACGAAGTAAATATTATTGAACGTTAATTCTCAAAATCAGATGAGTGAAGAAATTATAAAAGACGTGATTGTTGGGGAAAATGAGGACTATATCATCAATATGGGCCCGCAACACCCTTCAACTCATGGAGTTTTAAGGTTTGAAGTATGCCTGAAAGGTGAAACCGTCAAATACCTGATTCCGCACATTGGCTACATCCACCGCGGAATTGAAAAGATGTGCGAAGCAAATACTTATCCGCAGATTATCCACCTGACCGACCGAATGGATTACCTTTCGGCACATATCAATAACGAGGCAGTGTGCCTGCTTGTTGAAGATGCTATGCAGGTTGAAGTTCCGGAGCGTGTAAAATACATCCGAACTATTCTTGACGAACTGAACCGAATAGCATCGCACCAATTATGGTGGT
>Ga0302296_1003413_pt1 | contig 10210 bp, 9 predicted proteins | sample III_Fen_N3_1_FD_194546 | JGI IMG/M metagenome (GOLD analysis project Ga0302296, IMG submission 194546) | Peat permafrost microbial communities from Stordalen Mire near Abisko, Sweden - III_Fen_N3_1 | ecosystem: Environmental > Terrestrial > Soil > Wetlands > Permafrost | place: Sweden: Abisko... | reverse complement strand
CATTTCAATGTCAGCAGTAGCGCCCGCTTCCTGCATGTGGTATCCGGAGATAGAAATCGAGTTGAATTTTGGCATTTTCTGAGAAGTAAACTCGAAAATGTCGGCAATAATTTTCATCGAGAATTCTGGCGGGTAAATGTATGTGTTACGCACCATGAATTCTTTCAGGATATCGTTTTGGATGGTTCCTGCAAGCTGATCCAAAGTTGCTCCTTGTTCCAATGCTGTTACGATGTAGAAGGCCAATACCGGAAGTACCGCGCCGTTCATGGTCATCGAAACCGACATTTTATCCAATGGAATCTGGTCGAACAGGATTTTCATATCCAGGATCGAGTCGATGGCCACACCGGCTTTACCAACGTCGCCAACCACCCGTGGGTGATCGGAGTCGTATCCGCGGTGAGTAGCTAAGTCGAACGCTACCGACAAGCCTTTCTGACCGGCAGCCAGGTTACGGCGATAGAACGCGTTTGACTCTTCGGCAGTTGAGAACCCGGCGTACTGGCGCACGGTCCAGGGCTGCATGGCGTACATCACCGAGTACGGTCCGCGCAGGTAAGGAGCAACACCGGCAGCATAGTTCAGGTGTTCCATGCCTTCGAGGTCCTCTTTGGTGTAAACTGGTTTCACCGGAATCTGCTCCGGAGTGATCCAGTTCTTTTCAATCTTATTGGCAGCATTCCACTCAGCTGTATTTGGCTGTGCAGCTGTCGTTTTGATGTTTATGTCTTTAAAATTTGGCTTCATAATTTTGTAGATTTTAGATGATAGATTTTAGATTTTAGACTAAACGGCTTTGAAAAGAGATCATCATTTTGACAATTTCATTGATGCTGTCGAAAATCGGACTTAAATTTTCTTCGGAAATGTACCCTAAATCGGAGGAACAAATCAGCAAAGTTTCTAATTCAAAAAGTGAACCTCTGGAAATATCAAGAAAGTGACGAAAATCGCGATCAGTTCCCCGACCTGCACCTTCAGCAATATTCGCAGGAATTGAAATTGCAGCCCGTCTGATTTGTGATGTCAATGCATAAAGTTCTTCTTTTGGAAGACTTTTTGAAATTTCATACACAACTTTGACAAGTGCTCTGGATTTCTGCCAGATTTTCATTTCCTTGTAATTATGCATCTGTGTGGTTTTAGTCTATTGTCTAATATCTAAAATCTGATGTCTTATTTAAATTCCCAATGTTGACTGGTACGCTTTCAGTTCTGTAAGCAGATTGCTCTTTACATTGATAAAGTTGGCAATTCCTTTTGCTTTCAGTTCGTCGGTACAGGCAGGAGCACCGGCAACCACGAAGATTGCTTTTCCGCCAATCGCTTCGAATGCAGCAGGAGCAAATTCAGCATATTCGTCATCGGAACTACAAATAACCACGATCTGAGCACCGGCTTCCTGAGCAGCTTTCCAGCCTTCTTCAACGGTTTTGAAACCATTGTTGTCGAGCACATCGAAACCTGCCACGGCAAAGAAATTACAGGCAAACTGAGCACGTGCTTTACGCATTCCGAGGTTACCAACCGGCATCATGAAAGCCAGCGGACGTTTGTTGCTATGGGCAAAAACATCGGTTTTATAACGAAGCGCTTCGAAAGCCTGTGCGCCACGGTATGGTTTCAGTGTTTCAATTTCAGCACCTTCCGAGGTCAAATCAGCTGTAGCAAAAACGGAAGCGTCAACATCACCTTCAATTTTTTCGGTGAAATTCGGGAACTGGTTCACTCCCAACAAGTTTTCGCGACGGGTAGCAATGTTCATATCGCGTTTGCCAGCCATTTTTTTAATTTCAGCCTGAATGAATCCTTCGCGCAATGCAGCAAGGAATCCACCTTTTTCCTGAACTTCGAGGAACAATTTCCAGGCCTGATCGGCGATAGAAGCAGTCAGTTCTTCGATGTAATATGAACCTGCTGCCGGGTCGGCAATTTTTGAGAAATGCGATTCTTCTTTCAGCAACAACTGTTGGTTGCGTGCAATACGATCAGAAAACTCGTTGCTTTCTTCGTAAGCAGCGTTGAAAGGAAGAACAGTAATTGAATCGGCACCACCCAACGAAGCACTCATGGCTTCGGTTTGCGTGCGAAGCATATTTACGTAAGCATCGTAAACGGTTTTGTTCCAGCTTCCGGTTTCAGCGTGAATGGTCATTTTGCATGAACAATCGCTGGCAGGGCCGTATGCTTTTACAATCTGAGCCCACAACAAACGGGCAGCACGCAATTTGGCTATTTCGAGGAAATAGTTGGCGCTAACCGAGAAATTGAATTTCATTTTTTTAGCCACAGCATCAACTTCCGAGCCTTTTTCAGTCAGAACAGTCAGGTATTCAGCACCCAGAGCCAGTGAGTAAGCCAATTCCTGAACGATAGACGATCCGGCATTTCCGAAGTTTTTGCCATTCACGGCCAATGTTTTGAACTTGGTCAGTTCAGCAGTTGCTTTGATTGCTTCAATCGCTTTTTCGACTGCAAAATCCTGACCTTTTTTAAACCTTCCGGTCAGTGCATACTTTCCGAAAGGATCGTATTCAACTGAAGCGCGAACCGATTTCAGATCGTAATTGCCTTGCTTTACAAACTCAGCAAAAACTTTAGCGATTTTACATGAGCAGCATTTGCAAACAAAGTTTACTTCAACTGCTTCCAGGCTGATGTCTTTCAGAAGAACAGCCAAATCTGCAACTGTAATTTCAACGCATTCGTTAAATACGAAAGCCAACGAATCAACCCCTCTCATCAGATAATTCAGGGCTTTTTTGTTGGCTTCAGCAAAGTCTTTAACTACTATGCTCTGACGAACTAACCATTCGTTGTTGTTTTTTTTGGTTCCGCGAACGTAAGGGAACTCTCCGGGAAGGCCATTTAAATAATTCAGACCTTCCAGGTTTTCGGCCCGGCAAAACGGCTGAACATCAATGCCTTCATTTGTTTTCCATACCAACTTGCGATTGAAGTCGGCTCCTTTCAGGTCAGCAGTAACTTTGTCCATCCACTGCTGGGTGCTGACTGGCGGAAATTCTGTAAATAGGTTGTTATATTTTTCTGCCATAATAAAATGTAACTGTTTAGAAAATCGGTGCAAAATTAGTGCTTTTTAAGAAGTGAGTCTCAAAAAACATGTTTTTTTAACCAAATGCCAGCAATAATCATGTTTTGAAAATCAGATACTTGAAAACAAAATGGCTTATCTTGACTCATTCAAAATAAGGAATCAGGCAAACGTATCATTCCGGAAAAAACGAAATGAACCTGACTATTGTAATCCCATGAAAAATAAAGGTTTAAAAATCGACATCGGTTGAAAATCTGATCCAGATTACCTTACAACCTTCATTTGGAAAGAAAAAGAAACAAAAATATTTTGGGGCGCCTGTTGAGATATATCAATTAACGTGTAATTAACATTGTAGCTTCCAACAGGTAATTTACCAATCAAAATGGTGTCATTTTTCATGACGCACGGCCATTTCATCATGCTGTTGAACAGTTTCTGAATGTCAATGGTATTATCGGTTCGGGTTACTCCCGACAGAATGTTGTAGGTACAATCGTCAAATACCACCAGTTTAATCTGATCGTTGCTGGTCGGATTTTTCGGAACGATTTTCATGTTATGCTTCGAAAGATCAGTTAATTGCACCTCACTCACCTTTTCGGAACAGGCGAGCATCAAAAAGATGAGACCAAATAACACAAGTTGTTTCATGGTTCCTGATTTACTACGCTTTATAAATTGATTTTCAATCCCAAAGGTTGCGTAGCAATTAAAACCCCATCCTATAACGAAGCCAAATGAGGATTAGTTCGAATCTTCTCAGCCGTTTTTTCAACTTCCCTGAAAACACGAAGTAGATTTCCGCCCCATATTTTTCGGATTTCAGTTTCAGTATATCCTCTCCGAAGCAATTCCTTGGTAATGTTCGGAAACTGACTCACATCGCTACAATCCATTAACCCGCCACCTCCATCGAAATCGCTACCGATACCCACGTAATCAACACCAACAAGTTTTTTCACATGATCGATGTGATCAACCAAATCCTTTACCGAAGGCATATCCGGAGAATCCATCCCCTGAATTTCTTCCCATTCTTCGTAATAAATATTCTTTTGTTCTTCGGTCATCAGACCCAGAAGTGGTTTATATTTTGTCCGGAATTGTTTTACCCGCTGAAACTTCACTGAAGTAGTATCCGGATTTTTCACATAAACATCGAGCAGGCAAATTTGGATAACACCGCCTTTTGATGCAAGCTTTTTAATCATTTCGTCGGTCATGTTGCGGTTATGTTGTGCAATAGCACGAACAGAACTATGCGACGCTATGATTGGAGCTTTGCTCAATTCAACCGCATCGAAAAACGATTTATCTGAGGCATGCGAAACATCGACCATCATTCCCAACCGGTTCATTTCGGCAATAACCTGTTTTCCAAATTCGCTCACTCCGTTGTGTTCAGCCGGTTTGGAATCGCTCGACGAATCACAAATATCGTTGTGGTTCGAATGGCAAAGCGTGATGTAGCGAACACCTCTTTTATAAAATTCTTCAACGCGCGATAAGTCTTTGGCCAATGGAAATCCATTTTCCATCCCAATGTAAATGGCTCGTTTCCCGGTCTTTTCAATTCGCGCCAGATCTTCAGCTTTCAACGCCAAAGTAGCCAAGTCGCTGTCTTTCTTTAGCATGGCATGAACGGAGTCGAGCATTTGGTTGGCCAAATCGTATGTTTTCTTGTAATTTTCATCGGTGCGTGATTTCTGTGCTGTAAACACAGCAAAGAATATGGCATCCAGACCACCCTTTTTCATTCGTGGCAAGTCGACCCTGCTGTGCGGTGCTTTATTTTCCTGTCGAACAGAAAAATCCGATTTGAGCATCAGCATTGGAGTGTCGCAATGCGTGTCAACAGTCAAACATTTTTCGTGGATTCGATGGGCTTTCTTTTCAAACTTATCTGAACCAGGAGTAGTTGTAAAACTCATTAGAATTCCTGAAATCAGGCCTATAGTCAACGCTTTTTTAATCATCGTGTTGGTTGATTTACGTTTCAAGTTGCCAAATGTAAATAAAAACGTGAAATTGCGATCCCGCCATAAGGTAAACATCACTAATATTAAGAAATAATAAACATGAGACTGGTAGGACTATTAATCCTGCAATTTTGCAATTTTATGGTTACTGGAATATCCAATTTCCTTCCCCATCGAATAAACTGGCCCATTCATCGAAAAAAGTTTACGGTCGGTTTTATTCACCCTATCTTCGGTTCAGCAAATAAAACCCAAAATTATGAAACTGAGAAAACTACTGATCGTTTCCGGAATTCTTCTGTTTATTTCAGGATGTTCCGATTTCTGCATGATTTGCTCGCTGAACCCGTTTTTTCTCGAAAAAAACGTAACTCTTATTCCTGAAATTGAAGGTAACTGGTCGGCTCACGTCATTAAATCCAAATCTGATTCGAAAGGGAATAACAGCAGTAAATGGGAGAAGGCCGATACCACATCTGTCTGGAGAATCAACCGATTCATTTCGGAAGAAAAAATTAAAACCCCCAAAGGAAAAGATTCCATCACCTTCAAACCGCAAAACTTTTATGCAGCAAGGCTTTCAGGTAATAATCCCGACTCTGCCCGATATCAATTTCACCTAACCCTTTTCCGCATAAACGGAGCGCTTTATGGCGATTTCAGTCCTCGGGAAATTACCGACATCCGCGAAAGCCTGATGGCAAGGGAAAACTACTTTGCGGTTCATACATTGGCCCGGATTCAGGTTAAGAATAAACAACTCCTGGTATCGTGGTTGGGTACCGATTATGTGAAAGACATGATTGAAAAAAAGCGTGTCAGGATTAAATACCGGTACGTTCCCGATGCAGGACGATTGCTGCTAACTGCCTCATCACAAGATTTAACCGAAATGGTTGAGCGTTATGCCGACCAAAAGCGCTTTATCGACTGGGAAGACCAGCCAGCTATGCTCAAATTAAACCGAATTAACTAAAATCACCTGCCATGAATATCCTTCGATTCAAAAAACAACTTATTCTTATTCCACACGTTATTTTCTGGTTTGTTTCGTTCAATTTCTGGAATGTAATCTTAAATCCAGGAGTGGAGTCGAACAGTGCAATTGATGGAATAGAAGTAGGATGGAATTTTATACTGCTCATAAATTTCGTATTTCTGCTCTATTGTTCGCTGCCATTTTTCTGGTTAATCAAAAGGAAACTACTCTGGTTGAAGATTTCAATTTACGTTGTATTCCTGATTCCTTTGGGATATGCTTTCCGGCAAAAAATCCTGCTCAATGGCAGCAACGATGAAATAGCTTTTGTGGCAGAATATTTTGTGAAAAACTTTATGTATGTGGTCGTTTTCCATCTAACCATCGTGGGAGCAGTATATTTTAACCTAAAATTTCTGTTGGTACGTTACCTGAACAAAAGCCAATTTTTAAAGTATCTAGTCAGTATTTTTATCTTGGTTTTTGGAACAGCCATTCTGAATTATTCCATCTTCAATTATTTCATCGACAAGCTATTCCCGAGTTTATATTACATCTCGTATTTCAAAATATGGGAATTGGTTCTGATTGTGAAGGTATACCTGATAACTTCCATTTTGGTATTTTTACTTGTTCAATACTTCGAAATGCTAATTGCCAAACGCGATGCCGCCCGTAACGAACTTTCGGCCCTGAAAGCCCAAATCAATCCACACTTCCTGTTCAACAACCTAAATACGATTTATTCAATGGCTTCTCAGAGAGACGAACGAACAGCCGATGTTGTCCTCAAACTTTCCGATTTTCTGCGCTATGTTTTATACGACACTTCAAGCGAAACCATTCCACTTGAGAAGGAAGTTGAAATTATCCGCACGTATGTTGGATTGCAGAAAGAACGTGTAAATCCTGAAGTTACGGAGGTCATTCTTGCAACTGAAGGTAATTTTAGCGATGCCGATATTTCACCGTTGTTACTCCTTCCGTTGGCTGAAAATTGCTTCAAGCACGGAATCGGGAAAAGTACAGGCACCATTCGGATCAACATCAGTTGCGATGGTAAAAAGTTGATTTTTACTACCGAGAATCAGGTTGCAATACGCGACAAAACAGACACTCCCGAGAATGGAGGCCTTGGGATACAAAACGTTGAGAAACAATTAAACCTGATTTATCCTGATCGCCATTCTCTCGAATATCATGAAAAAGACGGCATATTCCATCTGGAAATGAAAGTTGAACTGGCGAAAACCCGAGGTTAATGTTTCAGACTTTTATAATACAGGCAAATGGCATTCATCAGGCAAATGTCGCATTTGGGATTGGTTGGCCTGCAAAGTTCTCTTCCAAGAAACGAAATCGACATTCCGGCATCGTTCCAATATTCTTTTGAAACAGCGGCCATGATTTGTTTTTCAATCTTTTCAGGTTTGGCAGCATCGGCTTCGGCAGCAATCCCCAATCGCGGAGCGACGCGTAAAACATGCAGATCGACTATCACGCCTTCTGCTTCATCGCCCGATTCGCGAATGATTACGTTAGCCGATTTCCGGCCAAGTCCGGATAATTTGGTCAACTGGTCCATTGTTCTTGGAATATTTTCGTCATCGCCAACAGTTTGTGCAAGCTTGATCAGCCATTTAGCTTTGTTGCCCCAGTTCCTGACCGAACCGATGTGGTGTTGAAGGTCAGCCTCCGTTGCACGAGAAAGCGAGTTCAAGGTTGGATACGCAGCGAAAATATCCGGCGCAAGTTCATTAATGTGCTTATCTGAATCCTGGGCAGAGAGGATAACCATAACAACCAATTGGTAACGGCTCTGGTAGTCGAGCGGATGCTTGCGTTTGCCGTATTGCTGAAATAAAGGCTGAAGTTCCTGGGTCCAATTTGTTTCCATGTATTAACTATTTTTTTGTGTACTTAAAATTAACCAAATTTACTGGTTCTTTATAACTTTTTTCAATTTCTGCAGATTGCCGAAAAAATGAAATAACAGACTTACGTATCAAATAACAAATCAGAACCTGAAAACCAAAACGAGATGAACTGCATCGTTGTTGAAGATGAACCTGCTGCCCAATCCATTCTTGAAAATTATATTTCCAGATGTCCCGATGTGCGCTGCTCCGGAATTTTTGCCGATGCATTTTCTGCTCAGTCATATCTGGATTCGAATCCGGTCGATTTAATTTTCCTTGACATCAACCTTCCTGAAATGTCGGGCGTGAGTTTTTTACGGTCACTGGTTCATCCGCCATTGGTGATTTTCACCACCGCTTATCCGCAATATGCCGTTGATGGCTTCGATCTGGAAGCAGTCGATTTTTTACTGAAACCCTTTTCGTTCGAGCGGTTTTACAAGGCAGTAAACAAAGCCCGCGAGAAATTCAATGCAAGAATTGCACCCGTTTCACCAACCAAATTGACTGTAAAATCAGGGAAACGGATTTATCAACTGGCTATTGACGACATCCGCTTTATTGAAACCTGCGGCGATTACGTCACCATCCACTGCTCCGATAAAAAACTGGTAGTTCATGGAACGCTCAAAAACTGGGAAGAAAAGCTAAAAGGCTTGTCATTCCTCAAAATTCATCGTACTGCGATAGTAAATCTTCAAAAAATCGACCACCTCGAAGGCAACCTCGTTTGCATCGGCGAAATCAAGTTGCCTGTTTCAGAACAGTATAAGGAGCAGTTGCTGGAACGAATAGGTGGAAATGAGTCTTGACCTTCGTCTTCAGCAAAACGAAAAAAATACCCTACAAGAATTGATCATTCCTACAGGGTATTCTATTTTAATGACTTTTCCCTATTCTATTTCACAAGCTTGGCATCTTCCATGATGATTTCATAGAAATATCCGGCGCCAAAATCTTTGTTTAGGGTGATAACTCCTTCAAAAGTAACCACATCGTCCATTTTCATTCCGTCGAGCGTAGTAACTGCCAAATCGAAATTGCCCGAATCGCCCGATCCATCCTGAATATGAATCCAGTTTTTGCCCATCACCTGTTCGTTAATTTTGACAACCTGTCCCTTGATTTTAATGGTTTTACCACTATACTTGTCTTTGTCTGCCCACAATTGAGCAATCGAAACGCTTCCGGCAGCAGGAGCAATATTAATTCCTGCTTTTTTCTCCAAAACAATTTTACCGGTGTGTTTGGCCGCAGCATCACCGCCCATTCCGCCCATTCCTGCAGGAGCAGCAGCGGCAGCAGTTATCGGCTGTTTGCTTAATCCCTGAACAAAATAGATGGTTTCGAACGTACGTTTAAGCTCCTTGCTATTGAAATTTTTCATTTCCAAAGCCTGGTCGTAGTAATAAACTTCGCCAACAGCAGCTTCCTGACGGGTAACTGCAATCCAATTTTCTGCTCCGTTGTCACTGACTTTCAGATAGGTATAATTCGAAGTCTGCACAACCTCAGCAACTTTCACTTCGTGCAGGGCCGGATTAGCCAGATTCTGCGCCGTTGGAACTTTGTTCTTTTTAACACAACCTGAAAATCCAACCAGAACGACTAGAATAACAAATAATGATCTCATAACATATCAGTTTTTAGATTTTTTCTATTTTATTTTTTTGTGAAATCGTTGAACTCAAAAACTTTAGCCTTCAAACAAATTTCAAAACAATTAGTTGTAATTTTAGTTGATTTTTCAATCGTTCCGTTACACTTTGACATAAATCAATCCGGAAAGCGATTACTTTTACTCAACAATCAGTACGTTTTCAGAACAACCGTTTCCCTTCGGCACTGGCTTCGATCAATTTATCGAGCCGCGAAAGCTGCGTTGCCTCTTGCTTAGCGTTCAATACCCAATAAATCCTGGGTTTCCGGTACGAAGGCGGCTGTTTCTCGAAAAAAACCCACGCAACTGAATTTTCCCGGAAACGATTTTCCATTTCAGGAGTCAATTTCTCTGGTTGGTTCTCGTAACTGTAAACAGCAGATCGCACTTCCAATCGTTTTTCGAAGGCTGTCAATCCGGCAGGAGTCATTTTGCCCAAAAGAATCATCTCCTCAACTTTATTGATGTTCACCGCACTCCAGTTGCTTTTCGGATTACGTGGCGTAAACCGGATGCAGTAACTTTTCTCGTCAATCGATCTGCGCACACCATCAATCCAGCCAAAACAGAGTGCTTCATCAACCGATTCCGACCAGTTTATACTTGGTT
>Ga0302296_1003408_pt1 | contig 10224 bp, 8 predicted proteins | sample III_Fen_N3_1_FD_194546 | JGI IMG/M metagenome (GOLD analysis project Ga0302296, IMG submission 194546) | Peat permafrost microbial communities from Stordalen Mire near Abisko, Sweden - III_Fen_N3_1 | ecosystem: Environmental > Terrestrial > Soil > Wetlands > Permafrost | place: Sweden: Abisko... | reverse complement strand
GATTTGCTTATTTGGGTTCATTTTATATGATTCCCATTCGTACCGGCGTACTACGCGATTTACGAACACAACTTTATAAAAAAATAATTAGTTTGCCCATTGGTTTCTTTACAGCCGAACGAAAAGGCGATATCATGTCGCGAATGACGGGTGATGTGGGCGAAGTGGAAGGTTCCATCATGAGTTCACTGGATATGGTTTTTAAAAATCCCATTATGATATTAATCTACCTGGGAGTTATGTTTGCCATGAGCTGGGAATTATCTCTGTTTGTATTGATGCTACTGCCTTTCAGTGGATGGCTTATTGGGAAAATAGGGAAGTCATTACGAAAACAATCAACCACCGGACAGCAGCAAAACGGAGAAATGCTTTCGCAAATAGAAGAAACACTGGGCGGTTTACGCGTGGTGAAAGCATTTAATGCCGAGCGCAAACTGGAGGACCGTTTCAGCCTGATAACCGAGAAACTCCGCCGCACATTTAATCGGATCAACCGTCGCTTTGAACTGGCACATCCGGTGAGCGAATTGATTGGAACCATTGTTATTGCCATTTTAGTTTGGTTTGGCGGCGTATTGATATTAAGCAACAGGAGTAGTATTGATGGAACTCAATTTATTTTTTACATCTTGGTTTTTTACAGCATTATTGCTCCTTCCAAAGAATTGTCAAGGGCTTCGTACAGTATACAGCGCGGATTGGCTTCGCTGGATAGAGTGGATAAAATCCTGATGAGCGAAAACACCATTGCCGAGCCTGAAAAACCTGAAACGATCCATCCGTTCAGCGACAAAATTGAATTTAGAAACTTGAACTTCAAGTATCATACTGACTGGGTGTTGCGCGATATCAACCTGACAGTAAAAAAAGGAACTACCGTGGCACTGGTGGGTCAGTCAGGTTCCGGAAAATCCACGCTGGTGGATATGTTACCCCGTTATTACGATCCGATCAAGGGTGAAATTTTGATGGATGGCGTTAATATCAAAAAATACAAGACACACGATATTCGCTCTCAAATGGGGAATGTGAATCAGGAAGCGATTTTGTTTAACGACACTTTTTTCAATAACATTGCTTTCGGCGTGGAAACTGCTTCAATGGAACAAGTTGTGGAAGCTGCCAAAATAGCCAATGCGCACGACTTTATTATGGCTACCGAAAATGGTTACGAATCGAACATTGGTGACCGCGGAAGCAAACTCTCTGGCGGACAACGTCAGCGGGTAAGTATTGCGCGTGCCATTCTGAAAAATCCACCGATACTGATTTTGGACGAAGCCACCTCGGCTTTGGACACCGAATCGGAAAAGATGGTGCAAGAAGCCTTAGAAAACTTGATGCTTAATCGTACCACGCTGGTGGTAGCTCACCGTCTTTCGACGATTAAACGTGCCGACGAAATATGCGTATTGCACGAAGGCAAAATAGTAGAACGAGGCAAACACGACGAGCTGATTGCCCTGAATGGGTACTACAAGCGGTTGTGCGACATGCAGTCGTTTTAAAACAATCAGATTTTACATTTAGACACAAAAAAAACAGGTTGAATTCGTTGGAATTCAGCCTGTTTTTAGTAGGATATATGAATTAGATTATTTCTGACGCTTCAAAGTCATTTCCATATCACCCATTGGAGAATCTACCATTTTAAGAGCGATGGTGTCGTCATCTTTAAGTGTTCCGGTATATTTCATTTTCATGTCGCCAAAAGACATCTCGAAGCTAATGTTCTTACCATCTATTTTAGCGTTTGAAAGTGGCATGTCACCATTTGGAGTTTTCATGGATGCTGTAATTTTAGCTCCGTCTGTTTTGATAACATAAGTCAATTCCATGTTGTTGCCGTCCTGACCTTGTACTTTAGTTAACCATGTGCCATCGAAACCAGCTGCAAATGTTACTGCTGCGATCATTAAAAAGAGAACTGTTGATAATACTTTTTTCATTGGATTGATTTTTTTGGATTAATTTTTTTTATGAAAAACAAAGATATGGAAATGGATTAAATATATCAACAGAAATAGATTATTTCTTTGATTCTGTCGACATATGGTCAAGTTTTATCGACAAAATTTGATCCAAAATTAACGTTTTGTTTTCCACCAGGACTTAATATCCGTGTGAAATTGAGCAGAAAAGTGAGTTGGAGGCAAAAATGAGGTTGAAAAGGAAGTAAAATTAATCCAATTGCTCCAGCATTTTTTCCAGTTCTCGATCCAATTCATGCAATTGCTTTTTGCAAAGCTCCATAAGAACAGCTGCACGTTTCACTTTCTCAGAAATGACATCCATATTTACTTCCGAATTGTTTTCCAGTTCGACAAGGATATTTTCAAGCTCAGCTACGGCTTCGGTATAGGTTATCTTTTGTTTTGACATGGCGTAATCTAGTTAATTAGTGAATGGTTGATTAGTTCATCGGTTGAGCTTTATTCGTCGGAGAAGTGCACCAACACGTGTCTGTATGAATTGAAAATTTTCGATTTGGAGCAAAAGCCGAGATACACTTTATTGTCGTCCACCACTGGAAGATACCACGAACCGGTGTCTTCGAATACAACCATCACCTGTTCCATGGGCATTTTAACGTTGAGAGTCGCGGGAATTGATGTCATCAATTTGCTTACTTTGAATCGTTCATACAAATCGGGGCGAAACATGATATTTCTTACTTCATCCACCAGCACGATACCTACAATAATCCTAGTGGCGGGATTAAGAACCGGGAAAATATTGCGTTTGGATTGCGAAATAGCTTTTACCAACTGACCCAACGTCATGTCGGGATATAATTCCATAAAATCGGTTTCGATAAAATTATGCATATGCAGCATGGTCAAGATAGCTTTATCCTTGTGGTGTGTCAACAATTCGCCTTTTTGCGCCAACCGCATGGCATACAAGCTGTGCGGTTCAAACAAAATGATAGTGAGGTACGATACGGTGGAAACAATCATCAAGGTCATAAACAGATTGTAACCACCTGTCAATTCTGCAATAAGGAAAATCCCCGTAAGCGGAGCATGCATGACACCGGACATTAATCCAGACATGCCGGCTAGCGCAAAATTTTCAATAGGAATATGAAATCCGAAGATGTTCAGTACTTTGGCAACCACAAAACCCGTGAGGCAACCCACAAACAAAGAGGGCGCAAAAATACCACCAACTCCACCCGAAGCTGTCGTTGCCGCCGAAGCAAATATTTTGAAAATGACAATTAATGCTAAATAAGCAATAATAACCCACGGACTGTTTCCTAATCCGAGGAAGAAGCTCTGATCGAGCACAGAAGCTGAATGTCCGTTTAAAAGTTTCACTATCGTTTCGTATCCTTCGCCGTAGAGTGGTGGAAAGATAAAGATAAGTAAACTAAGCATACTGCCTCCGATGATCAGTTTGGTATAGGGATTCTGATACTTACGGAAAAACCCTTCAATCTTGTTCATTCCTCGGGTAAAATAAAGCGAAACCAATCCGCAAACAATACCCAGCAGAATTAAATAAGGAATCCGCGAAATGGCAAACGGTTCATATTTCCCAAATTCAAAAGTAAATGAACTTCCTGAAAAGAAATAGGATAGGGAAGTAGCTGTGACCGACGAAATCAGAAGCGGAACAATGGCCGTAAGCGTCATGTCAAGCATCAATACTTCGAGCGTAAAAACCAAACCGGCAATCGGTGCTTTGAAAATTCCACCAATGGCACCTGCAGCACCACAACCGACCAAAAGCATTAAGGTTTTCTGATCCATTTTGAAAAAGCGACCTAAATTGGAGCCAATGGCTGAACCTGTGAGTACAATTGGTGCTTCGGCTCCTACCGAACCACCAAAACCAATGGTGATGGAACTTCCAACCAACGACGACCAAACGTTGTGTAGTTTAAGAATACTTTTTCGCTGTGAAAGGGCATAGAGAATGCGTGTAACTCCATGACTGATATTGTCTTTTACAATATAACGAACAAAAAGTGAAGCCAGAAAAATACCTACAACCGGGAAAATAAGGTAAAGATAATTGACGTTGGTACGGCTAAAATTTTCGGTGAGAAGAGTCTGAATAAGATGGATGGCCGTTTTGAGCAGAAAAGCTGCAATGGATGAAAAGATTCCGACGAAGAAACTTAAAATGAGGATGAATTGACGCTGTTTAATGTGCAATTCCCGCCAGGCAATCATTCGTAAATACCAACCTTTACTTTCCATATTCGTTTAAACTATTTACAAAGATATAGAAAAAACATGTTTTTAAACACCTTTTCCCTTAAATATTATTTCGATAGTGTAAAGCAATATCTGAAAGTCAGTCATAAGGGACATGCTTTCCATGTAAATAATGTCGTAATTTAGTCGTTCTATCATTTTTTCGACTGTATCTGTGTAGCCAATTTTGATAGGCCCCCACGAAGTCAGTCCTGGACGGATTCGGTACAAAAGGCAATAATATGGAGCTTCTTCCATGATTTGGTTGATATAAAAACGTCTTTCGGGGCGTGGACCCACTAGACTCATGTCGCCTTTCAGGATGTTCCAGAATTGCGGAATTTCATCAAACCTGTATTTTCTCAGAATTCGGCCAATCTCAGTCACACGCTCATCATTTGTATTGCTTAGTTGTGGTGTTCCATTTTCCGAATCAGCAAACATGGTTCTGAATTTCAATATTTTAAATGGAATACCAAATCGACCGATTCGCTGTTGATAATAAAAAATAGGTCCTTTGGAGTCAATTCTAATCCAAACTGCCAGATAGATAATTAGCGGAAGTAATATAATCAGTGCAATTACTGAGACAATTATATCGAGTAGTCTTTTTACACTTGCCTGCCAATCGGGCATAGACGATTTGGTAATGCTTACTAACGGACTAATGCCCAATTTCGTGATTTTGGCACTCCCAATCAATATCTCGTAAAGGCTTGGCGTGAACTGAATATCAATGTTAAAACGGTAAAGCAAATTTATTATTCGAAACAATTCTTTTTGATCGGCTTCCGTTTCCAAGGCAACGATAGCATCTTGAATATCTTCACTTTCGATTATTGACGTAATCTGTGAAATATTTCCAAGGATCTTTTCAGCGGGAATCACTATCTGATTGTCAACCGTCACGAAACCGCTGATGGAATTGTGGTTGGCATGTTTTTCAATATCGTCGGCAATTTTTAGCGCGTTTGCACCATTTCCAATTATCAGTGTATTGATTGTTAGTTTTTTAGTCAGAAAGCTAGTTTGAATTTTCGAAAAAATAATGTTGCGGAGAAGAAAGGTAAATGTGAAAAGAAGGGCAAATAAAACCAACAACGAGAAATAGAAATATTCGTATGAAACCGTCAGATCGCCCAATTTCATGAAAAAGAAAACGGTAACGGAAATCATGGAGGTGGACACCAACGTACTTAATATCAACGATAATCTATCCTTGTTGGGGGCATTCAGATAAATGCCGGTCAGATAATGCACAAAGACGCTGTAACAAGGAAAAATCACCAGGCTGGTAAGGTAATCGTAGTTTGGAATCAGCACGTGTATGCTGTCAAAAATCCTCACATCATTAATCGTTTTACGGAAAATAAAAAACGCTATCCACACCAAAAGTGCAGCTAACATATCGAATTGAAGGTATTTTCGGTAAAGCTGATTTTTATTCATCGATGTTATTCTCTGATTATTTGTATCAGATTTCCAATTCCCAGTTTAATTATAGACGATGGTTTCGGTTGACTTGTCTCGTTTCGTCGAAATTGCACTACATAATCCACTGCCGCTTTTATCTCTTCCGAAATTTGACTGAAATTAGCCGGTGTAGGTTCGCCGCTCACATTGGCCGAGGTTGAGACAATGGGTAATCGCATTCGCTCGCAGAGTTTCTTTGAAAATTCTTCCTTTGTCACTCTGATACCAATGGATTTATCTTCCGAAACTAAGTTCGCGGCCAGGTTCTTAGCCACAGGATAAATAATGGTAAGCGGTTTTTCGCTCAGTTCAATCAAGTCCCACGCCATATCCGGCACTTCTTCCACATAACTTTGTATCCTTGCCGGATTATCCACCAGCACCAGCATGGCTTTGGTATCTGCGCGCTTTTTAATTTCAAAAATTCGCTTCACAGCTTCCTGATTCGTCGCATCGCAACCCAATCCCCAGACTGTGTCAGTAGGATAAAGAATTACCCCTCCCGCGCGGAGGACTTCAACTGCTGTTTTTATTTCATCATTCATTTCCATTAGTGCTCACTCTTTTATTTTGTCAACAAAAAAACATCGGGTTTTAATTACAAATAAAATGGTTCAAATTTTTCAACCCATTCTAACCCAGTGCAAATATAATATTAAATTTCTCAAGAAGTCGCATATCAAAAAGTCTATAACCATTCTGGGGAATAATTGGTCTTTTTAGAAGTGCCATTGTTTTACTTTGTGTAACTTCGTGAATATATATTTAGTGTAACTTTGTGTAATAGCTAATACACAAAAAACACAGAGAATTCACAAAACACACAAAAACCACGGATTATATTCTATTTTGGCAAATTAAAATCTTTTCGTTACTTTTACAGCATTGAAATAATTGGGTTAATGATTTTGAGAGTTTGATTGTTTAATTAGTTGATAGATATCCTTTTATTTCGTTTTAGAAAGTTTCAGCTTTCTGTCGTGTGTGGAAAAATAATATACAATGATAAATACCTGGATTTACAGAACACTTACAGAACAACAAATTGAGATACAGAACAGATTAGCAGAAGAATTGAGTATCAGTCCGATACTAGCCCAGTTGTTGGTTCAACGGGACATCCTGACTTTTGAAGATGCCCGTAGTTTTTTTCGTCCTGATTTGAAGGATTTACACGATCCATTCCTGATGGCCGACATGCAAAAGGCGGTGGACAGGCTCACCAAAGCCATGCAAAACAACGAGAAAATTCTTGTTTACGGCGATTACGACGTGGATGGAACTACCTCCGTGGCACTGGTTTATAAATTCCTGAAGCAATTCTATTCCAATATCGAATTCTATATCCCCGACCGTTACAACGAAGGATATGGCATTTCTATTCTGGGAATTGACTATGCTGCATCTCACGATTTTAGCTTGATTATTGCACTCGATTGCGGTATCAAAGCTATCGAAAAAGTAAAATATGCACTTAGCAAAGGTGTTGATTTTATTATTTGCGACCATCATACTCCCGATGCGGTGTTGCCACCTGCCGTGGCGGTTCTTGATGCTAAGCGGAGCGATTGTAATTATCCCTACAAACACCTCTCAGGGTGCGGCGTGGGTTTTAAACTTATGCAGGCTTTTGCTATTGCCAACGACATTGACTTTTCCAAACTAACTCCACTGCTCGACCTGCTGGCACTGAGTATTGCTTCGGACATTGTGCCTATCACGGGCGAAAACCGAATTTTGGCTTTTTACGGCCTGAAACAAATCAATTCCAACCCAAGCGTTGGACTGAAAGGAATTCTGGAAGTTTGCGGACTTACCGATAAAGAAATATCCATCAGCGACATTGTGTTCAAAATTGGGCCGCGTATCAATGCTTCCGGACGTATGAAGCTGGCTTCTGAAGCAGTGGAATTACTTGTTTCGAGCGATCATGCTTTTGCAAAGGAGAAAAGCGATACCATAAACGAGTATAATAACGATCGGAAAGACCTCGATAAAAATATCACTGACGAAGCCATTGCCCTTATCGCTGCTGATTGCCGTTACGCAAACCGTAAGTCTATTGTGGTGCATAAACCCGATTGGCATAAAGGGGTGATTGGAATTGTGGCATCGCGGCTGTCCGAAGAATATTACAAACCAAGCATTGTTTTGACCAATTCCAACGGGTTTGCATCGGGTTCGGCGCGTTCGGTTCCAGGTTTTGATATTTACAAAGCCATTGATTCATGCCGCGATTTGCTCGAAAATTTTGGCGGACACATGTATGCCGCAGGACTCACGATGAAAGAAGAAAACGTGCTGGAATTCACTGACCGCTTTGAGAAATTCGTGGTTGAAAATATCTTGCTGGAGCAAACTTATCCGCAAATTGAGATTGATTCCGTGTTGGAGTTCAAAGATATTACCCCTAAGTTTTTCAGGGTTCTGAAACAATTCGGACCGTTTGGTCCCGGAAATATGAAACCGATTTTTGCATCCAAAAAAGTATTCGACTTCGGAACCAGCCGCTTGGTTGGTAAAGAACAGGAACACCTGAAACTGGAGTTGGTGGATTCAAGTTCGGAAAACGTGATGAACGGCATTGCCTTCAGAATGTACGAATACAACGACCACCTGAAAGCCCTTAATCCGTTGGATATTTGCTATACCATTGAAGAAAACTCATTCAATGGGAACACGTCCATTCAACTAATGATCAGGGATATAAAGATTGATGGAAAATGAAAGTTGCAAATCTCTTGAATAAAGAAAAATTAGAAAGAAAGAGCCACAAAAAGATGTGGCTTTTTTTCGTTCTAATTTATTTGCAAGTCAAACGAATTCTTTTAAACGAGGAACACATATTTAATCGAAAAGTGATCTGAATATTTGTATTCAAGATGAATATTGTAATTTTAAGTTAGTTTTTTATCTAGATAGCGAAGAATATTATCTATATAAAAAACAATATTTCCCAAGCAAGAAGTATTATTATCTAGGTGAAAAACAATATTTCCCAAGCAAAAAATATTTTTATCTGGATAGCAAAGAATTTTATCTAAGCAAGAAGTATTATTATCTAAGTGAAAAACTTTATTTCTCAAGCAAGAAATATTCATATCTGGATAGCAAAGAATATTATCTAAGCAAAAAACATTATTATCTGGATGGCGAGCAAAATTTCTTAAGCAAGATTTTTTTATGTCTTGATCGCAAAGTTTTACTCCTTAGACAGAAAGTTGCTTGGTTGAAAGCGGAATTTATAGTCAAAATAAGGAATAGTGCTTTCTTAAGAGATAATCATTATTGCTTATCTCAAAATTAATTACAGGAATGTTAGGCTAATAAAAAAAGAAAAATCATTGTTTGTTTTTCTCCTCAATCTCTGCAACCGGAACAATAACTTCTTCCGGCCTTTTTTCTTCGAGCACAAAGCGTTTGTAGTACGAAATAACCAGCGTGGTCATGGGTAAAGCGATAATCAGACCCACCATGCCGAGTAATGAACCCCATACTGAAAGCGACAGAAGAATAATAGCGGGATTCAACCCGGTAACCTTCCCCATTATTCGGGGGGTGAGGAGTAAATCTTCAACAACCTGAATGACGATAAACACAATGGCTATGCCGATAAAGACGGAAGCAATGCTTTGTCCTGTTTCGTACGATTGAAGTAAGCCCAGCAGTAAGGTTGGAATAATGGCAATGGTTTTCAGGTAAGGTACCATGTTCAGCACTCCGATAAGCAACCCCATGATAATAGCCAGCGGTAAGCCGATGATACTGAAACCAATTACAAACATCACCGCCACAATAAGAGCAATAAGAGCTTGCCCCCTGAAATAGCGGTTCATCCCGTTTTCCAAATCGGTAATTACTTCGGTAATCAGGTTTTTATGTTTGGGTGGAATCAGATCAAACATAAAAACCGAGATTTTTTCGTAGTCCAGAAGAATAAAGATGAGGTATAAAATAACAATTACTACCACCGAAAATCCAAGAACAAAGTCGAGTGAACCATTGATGAAATCCCACAGCTCGGGTGCCATTTTGCGAAGAGCGTTCATAATGTTTTCATCCTTCAGAACGGTTTGAAAATTCAGATGAGAAAGATAATGTTGAATTTCGCGTTGCCATACGGGAGGCAGAAACGAATTAATATTCACATTTTGGCTGTATGAAACCACTATTTGTGATAGTTTTTGAATTTCGACGCTCACCACAGGAACCAGCAACCAGATAATCCCCACGAGGCTTCCCACAAAAAGCAACAGAGTGGCAAAGATAGATATAAATCGATTTTTAAAATGCAGTTTGTGTTGAAAAAAAGAAACAAAAGGTTGAAGTAAATAAGCCAATAACCAGGCAATCAGAAACGGTAAAAGCACGTTACTCAGCCGAATAATCAACAAGTAAAGCAATACCAGAACACTTAGTCCGATAATGATTCGCACCACGCGATCGAAAGTATAAGGTTTTGTATTCATGATAGGCCCCCTTTAATCCCCCGAAGGGGGGAATTCTATATAGTTGTTTTTGTTTTATTATAACAATCCCG
>Ga0302296_1003406_pt1 | contig 10228 bp, 5 predicted proteins | sample III_Fen_N3_1_FD_194546 | JGI IMG/M metagenome (GOLD analysis project Ga0302296, IMG submission 194546) | Peat permafrost microbial communities from Stordalen Mire near Abisko, Sweden - III_Fen_N3_1 | ecosystem: Environmental > Terrestrial > Soil > Wetlands > Permafrost | place: Sweden: Abisko... | reverse complement strand
ACAAACCATTATTCGAACGATACCACATAGTGGTTTGAATGTTCGTTTTTTCTACATCGTCCCAGTTTAAATACGATGGATAAGGGTTTCCAACAAGGTTAAATCCACGTTTTGCATCGCTCGATCCGCTACGAGTCGGAGTTACGGTTATGGTTCCACTATTTAGTGTACCCATAAAGTTTATAGTTTCATTTTGTATCAAACGACAATAATAACCTCTTCCAACAGGTAGAACGGTTGCATTATCTGTTACTGCCGACCATGCATGCGATGGTTCGTTATAATATTTTAGAATGTCTAATCCAAGTGAGTTAAATGCCCAACCCGTTGATCCTGTAACGGGACTTGATACATACCAGTAGCGTCCTGTTGGTACAGAATTGCCAGCTCCCGTTAAATCTTGTTGAACCGCACTTATACCATTTACCGTTAAAGTTCCGTTATTTATGAGAGTTGCTCCCGATTTCACATAAAGATTATGTGTAACAGTAACAGCAGATGAGAATGTTACTTGAAAACCAGAATTGATAGTTAAATTATTACAACTAAAACCTGTAGAATTGTAATCAGCATTAATAATTGCACTATCCAATACCGTTGGTGTTGATGGTGTCCAAGTTATACCGTTCCAAATTGTTTTTGCAACCTCTGTAGTAAACACCATTTCACCGCCATAACTAGTACCTGCTGCATTTATTGCATAAGCTCTTACATGGTAGGTTGTGTTTGCCGTTAGGTTAGTCATTGCAGCAGTAAATGCTCCCGTTGCAGATGCTGCTCCATTATCTGTTTTACTATCAGAAGTTGTTGGATTATCGCTTGTACTCCAGCAAACTCCATATGACGTTGGATTTGGAACACCTAAAGCGGTGATGTTTCCATTAGCCGTTGCGGTAGTTGCAGTGAAGATTGAAAAAGATTGTGTTGTTACTGTTGGTGCTATGGCACTCGTAGTAAACGAAACTTCCGTTCCATAACTCGTACCTGCTGTATTTGTAGCAAATGCTCTTACATAGTAGGTTGTGTAGGCAGTTAAGCTTGTTATTGAAGCTGTAAATGCTCCCGATGCCGAAACAGCTCCTTTATCTGTTTTACTATTTGCTATTGTTGGGGTACCACCAGTATTCCAACATACACCATAAGCCGTTGGGTTTGGAACGCCTAAGCTGGTAATGTTTCCATTGCCTGTTGCGGTTGTTGCTGTAATACTTGAAACTGCTTGCGTTGTTACCGTTGGTGCAATGGCACTTGTCGTAAACGAAACTTCCGTTCCATAACTCGTACCTACAGTATTTGTTGCAAATGCTCTTACATAATAGGTTGTATTTGCAGATAAGCTTGTCATTGATGCTGTAAATATTCCTGTTGCCGATGCTGCTCCATTATCTGTTTTGCTGTTAGAAGTTGTTGGATTAGTACTTGTATTCCAGCAAACGCCATATGCCGTTGGATTTGGTGAACCTAAGCTAGTTATATTTCCATTACCTGTTGCGGTTGTAGAAGCTATACTACTAACGGCTTGTGTTGTTACGGTTGGTGCAACTGCCGCAGCCGATACATTCAACACATAATCTTGAATCTCACCATAACCAAGTGCACAAGTAAAATCACCACCAGTACTGTTGCCAACTTCAGAATCAAGCATTACTCTTAAATATAATAGACCTGGAGTTGCTCCAGCTGGAACTGTAATATTTCCAGTAAGAGTTTTTGATCCTGAACCTGTTAGTCCATACCATACATTTGGATTTTCGGTAGCTTCTAAAACATAGGTACCACCATTTCCATTTATACCATTTTGATTCCAATCGACATATACTGCCAAATACTCAAAAGCAAGATCCGATCCCGTTATGGTTATTGATATTGGGTACGTTTGTCCTACGGTAACCTGTCCTATTGCAACCTGAGGGGTTGTTCTACCATAATCGGTATGCCAAGCTTTTGCTCCGCTACCAGCAGTAGTGTTATTTATACCAGCAAAGGTTACATTAGTAATGTAATCGGCATAATCGTGACAATGCGCTGTTTGATCTAATCCACCCTGCTGCATCCAAATTATGGGCATTGCCGCTGGTGGTGTATAGGCAAATGCACTTCCCGTAAAGAGCATAATTGTTACTAATAAAAGCATGTGATGAATGCTCGAAATAATTGTTTTTTTCATTGTTTTTTGTTTTAAGTTTAAATACATAAATAAGGATTTTTCCAACCGGAAATTGTTTGTGAATGAATTTCGTTAAATGCATTATGATTGTGATGTAAGGCTTTGCCCTGTTCTACAACAAATTTTGTTGCGTGATTGTTTTGCATCGATATTTTTTCAATGTCGATGAGTGGCAACGACATTGTGCTATCGTAATTAAACCGTCGTGTGCCTCTTGGTCCATCGATGGTAATAGACTGAATAGTACGAATCGTTTCGTGTACATCGGCCTTTTGTAAAACAGAAAATATTTGCCCAAACAGTAAACCCATTTCGTACCCCATTACGGCAAATTCGGTAGCTTTTTTACCCGTTGCCATCTGATAGTTTGTTTTACATTTTTGGTTTTTTTCTGTATTTGAATAATAATTCCAACCCGATGCCGAGTAACAGATAATTGAAGAATCGCCCAATTCTTCGAGTATTTCTTCCGAAGCCATGTGTGGCGATACAACGAGAGGAATCTTGTTATATAAATTCGATTTTTTGTAGGCCCGATAAAACTCAAGGGCTTCGCTACCGCAAAACAGAGCATGGATAAATTGAATATCTTGTTTTTCTATCGATTGTAAATAGTTGTCGACAAGTGGTTCTATATTTTTTATTTGAGGATTATAGGGTACTATATGCATGTCTATCTCTTCGGCTCCCGACGACATTGCCCCTTGCCAAAAAGAACTGTGCATTTGATATCCTGCTTCGTAAACCGATAGCACCATAGCTCCCTTTCCCGTAAAATGCTGTTGTGTCCATTTTCCCAAAGCATATTCGAGCTGCCACATTTGGAGGCTATTAAAAAATATATTTTCGGAAATTGCTTGCAGGGGTGGAAGATTTTCGCCCAAATCGAAGAAAAAGGCTATTTTTTTTCGTTGTTCAATCAGTTTCGTTATTTCGGGAATAATGTTATAACTCACAATTCCCGAAATAATATCAACATTGTGAAACATTATTAGTTTATTTATAGCAGTTTTTACAAGCTCGTTACTGCCTTTATCGATATATTCGGGATAAAATTGAAAATATTTTCTGTAGTTACTCGGTATTGCCGAGTAAAACCCATCAATAATATCTTGCGACATTGTGGGTGCTATTGTTGAAAACGGGAATAAAAATCCAATTTTAATTATACGATTCATTTTCTACTTTTATATTATTCTTTTTTCGGGATAAATTTGTGTAGAGACGCAATGCATTGCGTCTCTACACCCGAATGTACTTATTATTGACGTGAAGGATACAATCCTTGTGTTACGATACAAAAATTCAAGACTGTATAGGGTTGCATATTATCGACTGGTGAATTGCCACCCGTTGGAGCTACTGCAACTGTTCCAACTACCGATCCACCACCAACATTTAACGGAATTGCAGGACTTGCATCGTTATTATAAATACTTCCGGCCGAAAGTCCACCGATTGTACTTGCTCGACTCGATGGTGTACCAGTTGAACCACCTGTTGCACTAGCTTTAATGGTAACAGAAGTACCTGTAAATGTAGCAGTATGTAAATGCGATGGCATTTGATTACCATTAAGTAACACTGTTTCGGAACCGCCCTTTTGACCAATTGTACGAGGCGTTAAATTGGCACCATTACCTTGTCCAATAATTGTTCTACCACGTAAATCGGGCAATGCAAAATTTTGTGATCCATTTCCACCAAACGTAGTTCCCAATAGCGAATATAAGGCCGAGTTTTGTGTTATGTTAATAATTGATCCATCGCAAGTGGCACATTCCATTGGTGGAAAGTTAAATCCAAATGCTAAAATTGTTCCCATGTATTCTTCCATAATTACTTTGATTTTAAAGATTTATAAATAATTGATACTTGTTATTGCTTATTTTAATTAAGTCGTGAGAACGATTAATTCCGATTTATATCTGTTGCATTACTACTTTCTTTTGCCTTAGCAATTCGACCTTCGCGTTGAGCAATAGCATTCGTCCAAAAGCTAATGCGACTGTTTAGTTCGGCAACGATACTTATGTAGGCTGTTGGCCCGTTTACTTCTATTAGTGCATTTATACGTTTAACAATGGCACGATATTTTTCATCTACTTTACCACGTTCAACCTTCATTTTAAAGCTTGTTTTGCTCGAATCTTCGGTATGTTTTGTTTTCTTTAAATTGTCGAATGCTGTATTTTGAGTTTTCAATTCGGTAACCCAGTCGGTTAACCCGAGTGCAGCTATATCGGTAGGGTATGTTAGCAGAAGATCCTTTACCAATTGATCGATAGCCACCGTTTCTTGTTCATAGGGTTTAACTGCTATATTGTTATAATTGTTGAACACCACCTCTAGGCGTGCTGCATTTGCACGGTTTTCTGCTTTGAAATGGTTTGTTGCCGATTTTACGGTTCCTACCAATCCGCGAAATGTTGCATCTCGCAAGGCATCGGCAATAGCCAAATCATCGGTTAAGGCACTCTTGCGAATTACATCGAGTGCTTCTTCTTCGTTACTATAATACATCATATAGTCGACATATTGTGGCCCAATGCCTAATGCTCTCGGGTTAAATTTGTCTAATAATCCTTTAAAATCGGTTTGAAACTTAAAGTGTTCTTCGTTCTGTAGTTTCACCGAATTGATTGATAAAATTTCCATCGCTTTTTCTATTTTTTATTATTACTACTTGTATATTAATTCCAATTTATTCTTGTGAGAGACTTTTGGATCCCTTCGAAAGTCAGAACCAATTGTGTGGCAAGCTGTCGGAACTCTCCGAAAGTCTCCCATACAAAAAAAATGGCTGTCGGAACCCTCCGAAAGTCTGCCACACGAAAAAAACGACTATCGGAACTCTCCGAAAGTCTCCAACACGAAAAAAGTGACTGTCGGAACCTTCCGAAAGTTTGCCACACGCGTAAAACAGTCTTTCGGCAACTCCCGAAAGCTTGTCCAACGCATCGTTTCGACTTTCGGCAACGATTCTCATCGTTCCAAATGCGTTAATTCGAATTCTAAATAAAATTTCTAGTTTATTTGTTTTCCACTCTACACCTTATCAACCCTCGGCAAATCATAAAAAAAACGATGTATTAAAATCATTCTTTTCTATGCTTTAGAAATGTTATTAGGTTCGTTGCTAAATTCTCAACCAACGTGCTTCAATAATCTGGCTTTTATTCCAACACAAAATCTCTAGTATCTTGTTCGTTTTTTGTACCATGCTTATTGTTAGCTTCTTTTATTGCGTTTTGTTAATGTTGTATTATTTATCTTTTCTTTGTCGTTCTAAGTATCATTTACCTCGAATTACTCTTCCAAAAATATAACAAGTTTTTAGAATTACAAGTTTTTTTACTGTTTTATACTATAATTATTATTAACAATAATACACACAACTATACTAGTGTTTATCATAGCATTTTAATAGTATTATATACGTATTACATGGAGAGGCGGGAGGGGGAAAGAAAAGAGGTGACACCTTTTAAAAGGTGTCACCTCTAGAGTTACCTATTTTCTAGGCCTTCGAAAACTTATATGGATCGACCGAATTCGATAGTTGCATATTTACATGTTCTACTGGCGGATTTGTTTGCATTACCATTGAAATTTGATTATCGATTTTAATGCTTTTTAACTCTGGTTTCGAGTATTTACGTTTTGATTTCATATCGATATTTTGTTAAATTAACACTATTCTACTACTACTTGTTTTGTAACTACTCCATTACTTGTTTGAACTTTTACAAAATAAACTCCCGATGAAATTTCTATATCTGTTTGTGTTCCAACAATTGTTTGCGTTGCAATTGTTCTACCTAAAACATCGGTAATTGTAATTTTACCTATTGTTTCGGTTGTTGTTACAGCAATTGCTTGTGATTTTGCATAAACATTTATCGATTCTGCTATTTCGTTTACAATTGTTGTTGATTTTAAACGCAACACAAAACGACTTGCATTATCAACCGAATCGGACGAGAACGAATAGCTTGATGATTGCGTTAAGTCTTGTATTTTGTTCAACAATTTATCTTCTAAAATTACTGGTACACCGTTTAATCCTTCTATTGCTTTTGCTGTTATAGTATAGGTTCCAGCTTTTGCAGTTTTAAATCCAAGTGGAATTATTGGGTTCGATACTGCCGATTCTAATCCGTTAATTACTAGCTTCTGAGAATTTGCTACGGTGTATAATTCTGGAATCGAAGCATCGTTATTCGACATTTTCTCCGAATCGAAAGCATCGATACCATTTGTAGCATCGGCATTAAATACTACAATTGCTTCGTCACTGTTTGTGCCGTTCGACACTTTTAGGCGAATGATATCATTTTGCGTATTCGATTTTAAAAGATTTCCTGTTTGATGGCTTCGCATTGAATTCTTAAAAGTAAGAGATGCAATATCTCCATCGTTCGATACACGAACCCAAAATGCTTGCATTGGAGGAATAAATTTATTTACTTCTGTTCCATTATTATCGGTACCTACTTCTCCGAGTGCATTATATGTATCGAATACCATTGACAAACCATTGTAAGCGCGATACCACATAGTAGTTTGAATGTTTGTTTTTCCAACATCATCCCAATTTAAATACGATGGATAAGGATTTCCAACAAGGTTAAATCCTCGTTTTTCATCGCTCGTTCCTGAACGACTTGGAGAAAGTGTAATATCACCATTATTTAAAGTACCAGTATACGTTGCTGTTGTTGAAGCTCCCAATCGAGCAAAATAGCCTGTTCCAACGGGCAATGTTGTTGTATTATCTAAAACCTCGACCCAAGTATGTTTTGTTTCGTCGTAACTTTTTAAAACATTTGCACTTGCTGCATCTACAACTGTGCTTGTTGCATTGGATATTGGGCTCGAAATATACCAATAACGACCATTGGGTGTTGCTCCACCAAAACCAGTTAGGTATTGCTCGACTCTGGCTGACATGTTGCTTTGATTTGATATAAATGTTGCAGTTCCAGAAACATCTGATTTAAGATAGAAATTCGAATACGACAAATTATATCCATTACCAACCGTTACATTCGAATTTGATAAAATAGTAAAATCATTCACAGAAACACTTTGATTTAAATGCAATTCACCATCAATTGTAACGGTATTATTCGCATTTGGTACTGCAAGCCAATTCCATTTCGAAACATCGTTCCAAGAATCGAAACTTGTACCTGTCCATATAAAACTTTGCAGATTTCCACCTGAAATCATTATGGGAAGATCAACATTATCATCATTTAAAGTAAAAACTCCAATGTAATATATATGGTTTGCGATTAGACTATAACTGATACTGAAATTGGAATGATTTGTACCACATTCGCAATCATCATTACTAATTAAAGATATACCACTTTCATCGTACAAAGTCCCATAACTATCGTATAACGAAGAAGATGTAATGGTATATACTGTAGACGTTGTAGGTTTAAAACGAAAGTATCGCTCACTAAAAATATACGAGTTTACAACTATAGAATTTGCATCAATTACAACGGCAGAATTGTCTTTAGTGTTTGATAATTCGATTGTACTTGCAAACGTTGTATAAACTATTGTTTGTAAAATTGTAACAAGCAATAGAACACGAATAACTGTTTTTTTGTTTTTTATAAATTTCATTTGTATGTTTTTTTACCAAGTTAAACTGCAATTTTCATTAACATCAATATAAAATCCCTTATTCTTATCGAAATTTAAAAGAGTATTGGAACCAGAACCTGGTACATACGAATCGGTTAAGTTTTTAATCTTAATTATTTTCGATGAAATCCCATTTGTAAACGAAGTTATAGTTGAAGTACAGTAATATGGATATGCTAACAGATTTAAACCTTTAGTTAAACTTATAGGATTTGTCAACACAAAAGATTTCCCAGCAATAGTTAAGGTTTGAGTACTTGTATTTTTAACCAAATAAGCCTTACCTCCTTCAATAATACTTAATGTATTTGTACGCGACGATGGCAGTGTAGAATAAAAAGCATCGGCCGATTTTACTATTGTTGCATTTGGAAATACCGTTGCAACGGTGTTATTTGTTGGAGTAAAATTCATTGCCACAATATTCCAACCTGTTGTTAAATCTATACTAAAATTATACGATGAAGGAACTGTTTGATTCGCTATACTATATAAAGCCGTCTTTGGAATTACTTGACGAACTTGTTGCAAACTCGACCATTCCATTTTAAAAGATGCCGCTTGCGTGCCATAAGAAGATTGAATCTTAATTTTGTATTTATGACTAGGAATGAGAGATAACGGAACAATAAATTCGTTAGATGTGCTGTTGCTTAATGCATCTACAACCAACACATCGTTTATCCACACTCTGGTTGCTCCCGAAGTTGTAAAATAAAGAATATATACTTCTGCATATTTTGTTTCAATAGATCCATCCCATTGAATACTAAAATTATTTGGATTAACATAAGAGTTAGGGGCAGCATCAGCCCAGTTGTAATTTAGATTATTATTATCTTGATACATTAGGTAGTTAAATGCTTGGTCATTGTAAAATGCTTCGCGTAAGCCAGTGCCAGTATCAACTTTTTGTTTCTCTAACAAATAATATGGTACGATTACTTTCCCCCCTGTTTGAGCAAAACAAAAACTTAAAACACTTTCATTAAGGAGTTGCTCTCTATCAATTAAACCTTCATTTATTGCACTTGTCGATTCAGAAAGATCCATTGCATTCCATGTAGCCCAATTATTTGCCGATGAAGCAAAATAAATACGATAATTTGGACAAACGACATAGAGATTATCATTTTCATCTACGGCAATTTGACTACGATTTGTATGCCCAACACCTAAATCATCATTATGCCAAGTACCTGCATCATCTTGATAAATATGACGTAAATGAGATTTAGCTCTCGAACCTGCCCAATCTGTTGTGTTTGCTTCTGCATTTACCATATAAGATTGAAGGATATGAATATGTCCCTTAGAATCGACTGTTTGAGATTCTTGATTTATTAAACCTCTTTGTTGCGGAATTGTAAGAATTTTAATTCCTGTTGTACCAATTGTCATAGGCGAAGTATTATTTGTAGCAATTACAGTTCCTGTAGAATTTTTCCAGGTTAAACCATCATCATCGCTATATGCATAATATACATCATGGTTTGTTGATGCTGTTGGCGTTTCTCTCCATACCCATGAAACATGAAGTCTTCCATTTTTATCATAGTGCATACCATTTATATAGGCATTTTCATCGGGCACAAGATTACTACCTTTAACGTACATTCCTTTATTTGTCCATAGTCCTGTACTTGCAGTATAATGATAAATATAGGAATCGCCACCGCCACTTATTCCAATTCGATATTCGTACAAAAGATTTCCGTCAGGTTTAATTTCAAATCGGGGATAAGTTACATCCGATAATACATTTCCTGCTACAAGGTAATTTAAGGTTGAACCAAACGAAGCCATTGTCCATGGGTGACCTTCTGGATCAGTTGCCATACCAACTATAGATTTTCTATAATGTAAAGGATCGTTATGATGATCGTAGGCTATATGAATAGTACCGTCGTTAGGGCAAATACCCATTGATATATTGTAATGATTATCCGATAATCGACTTAGAACAATAGTATAATCAGTAAATTCAAGTATTTCCCAACTTCCTAATGGCATTTTTTTACGTGCAATACAAACATGACCAACACTATTCCAGTACGTTACATATTGATATCCATTAAAAGTCGTTATTGCATCTTGCTGAAATGAAACAAAATTTGGACTTCCACTAAGCGTTGAGGCATCGGATGTTACCGTTTGAATTGGTAATTTTACAAATGGTATCTGTAAATCATTATTTATGGTTAATGCACCTGCTGGCGCTGAAGTGGTTGGTGTTTTCGTTTCAGATGTTGCGCCAGTCATTGTAAATGAAGTACATTGAGCATCAAGCAGATTGCCATTTACAGCAGAATTACCTACATTATATACTAACCAAAAATAATTCTCTCCATTACTTAATGCTTGATTTCCTGTAATAGTAAAATTTGTTAGTGG
>Ga0302296_1003400_pt1 | contig 10237 bp, 5 predicted proteins | sample III_Fen_N3_1_FD_194546 | JGI IMG/M metagenome (GOLD analysis project Ga0302296, IMG submission 194546) | Peat permafrost microbial communities from Stordalen Mire near Abisko, Sweden - III_Fen_N3_1 | ecosystem: Environmental > Terrestrial > Soil > Wetlands > Permafrost | place: Sweden: Abisko... | reverse complement strand
AAGAATTAAAAGGATTTGAAAAACTGTCGTTGAAGGCAGGTGAAACAAAGACTGTTTCATTCACCATAGATAGCTCAGCGCTTAGTTTCTTTGATGCCGACAAACATGCCTGGGTTGCCGAGCCCGGCGATTTTGAAGCAATTGTAGCTGCGTCGTCGACAGATATAAAAAGCAAGGTTGGATTCAAATTGAAATAGGGAATAGTTACAAGGATTTAGTTACGAGTTACGAGTGTGATTTTGTAGTTTAAGGTTTAGTGACTCGTCATATCAATTTCAATAGAAATAGGGTGTCCAAAAGGACACCCTATTTCTTTATGCGTACACTATCAGAGAACTGGACTCGTAACTAAATTTTTGTAACTTGAAAATCAACATTCAGAGAACAGGACTTGTAACTTGTAACTAAATCCTTGTAACTATCCTCTACTCAGCCGTAATTTCCAGCACCACGCTGGTGCGCTGTAAACTCAGGTCGGGGTTATAGCCGTTCTTTATTAAAAAGTCGCCGCTAAACACATTCGAAGCGTTCAGGGAAGAGCTTGTGCCGGGGTAGAGGTTTATTTCTTTGATACGGTAATTTTTCGTTGCGTCAAGTCCTGTCAACCGAATGGGAGTAGGGGTGTAGGTAGCGTCAAAGCGGTTGGTGACCACATAACTAAATATCACTGCTTTTGTTTTGGCATCGTTTACAAACATCGACGAAGCGTATGCATTCTCGTAAGGAGAAGCCAGGCGATACAAGTCGCCGCGCCAAACCAGTTCTTTCAGCGAATCATACACTTTCAGTGCTTCCTGACTGAATTTCAAATCGTTTTCCGACAAATGACTTACCACAATATCATACCCCATTTTGCCCATCATGGCCACATCGGTGCGGTACTTGAGTCCCACTTTACTCCAGTCGGTAATGTGGTTACACGACGCAATGACCGGATAAAAATAGCTGTAGTTCCATTGAATATAAACACGTTCTAACGGGTCGGTATTATCCGATGGCCAGTATTCGGTAAAGTACTTCAGCGCCTCGTAATCCACACGTCCACCACCACCCGAGCAGAGCATCATAGGCACTTTGGGGTACGCCGCCCGCACCCGATCGAGCACTTTATACAGTCCCCGCACATAGTCCACATACAGTTGCGATTGCTTCTGTTTTGTTTTTTGCAGATAAGCCGATTGAGCATTGTAGATCACCGAATTACAATCCCATTTGATAAACGACAATTCAGGATTTTTCCCCAATAGCTTATCCATTACTCCAAACACATAGTCCTGCACCTGCGGGTTGGTGAGATCCAATACCAACTGATTACGGAAATAATGCTCCGGACGTTCGGTCTGCCGAATCACCCAGTCGGGATGCTTTTCGTATAGCTCCGATTTTGGGTTTACCATTTCGGGTTCAACCCAAATGCCAAACTTCACGCCTGCTTTGCCAGCTTCTTTTACCAGATAACTTACTCCATCGGGCAATTTCTTCGTGTTGGGCTCCCAGTCACCCAGCCCGGCTTTGTCATCATTACGCGGGTATTTGTTAGCAAACCATCCGTCGTCCAACAGGAACAAGTCCACACCCAGTTTCTTGCCATCTGCAAAGAGTTTTACTATTTTATCCTGATCGAAATTAAAATAAGTAGCTTCCCAGTTGTTGAGCAAAGTCAGACGGGTGCCGTTGCCATCGCGCAAGCGGTAATCGCGTGCCCAGCGGTGCAGTTGACGGGAAGCTTCTCCCGTGCCTTTGTCCGAAAAAGTATAGATAAACGAGGGTGTTTTGAACTCCTTGCCCGAAGCCAGCGGATACTCCGACTGAAAAGGATTGATACCCGGAATGACCCGCAACTGATGATAAGCATCCACCTCGAAATCCATTTTAAAATTTCCCGACCATGCCAACGTGCCCAGCAGTACCTTGCCTTCGGTTTCGGTGGCAGGTTTATCGAATGCCAGTACAAAAACCGGATGTTCGTACAGGTTAGCGCGTGTGCCCAGTTTGGAATCGATGGTTTTAATGCCGTGGGTCAACAGTGTTTGTTCGGGTTTCATTTCCTGCGCCCAGGCACCGTGGAAATGCGTGAGATAATAGTTCTTAGCCGTAAAGGTGAGATTTGCCGAAGCGTATTTTCCCATGGTCAGCGTTTCCTTTTCGTTGTTACGAATCACGCTCCATTGTTCCACAACATCTTCTTTTGCGTAGATTTTAAAGTACAGCGTCACCTCGGTTTTATATACCGGATCGGCCAATAGAACCGAAACTGTTTTCACATTCTCGTCGGTGGCTTCGGTGGTATGCGAAACGTATCGCAACTCGGTGGACACGTTGCCGTCGGCATGCGTGATACTGAGTGCCGGTTCTACCAGGTTCCATGTTCCGGCAGGTGTGTAGGCATGATTAAAGAAACCGGTATCCGAATCGTGATAGTTGGTCTGTGCGCTCACCTGCCCATAATCGGCCGAATGACTTAGCTTTGTTCCGAAATAAGTCATCAGCAAGCGTCCATCTTTATCGGTTTGCAGCAAGAGCGCATTGTGTGCCGTTTCCACTGGGATAAACACCGGGGCGGCTGCCGAAAGGCTCAGCACAGCCAGTAGCCATACGGATAAAGTGATAAGCAATCGGGAGTGTGAGTGAGATGTACGGTTCATAGTATTCTATTTATGATTTGTATTATTGAAAGACAAAGATAGGTAAACGATTATCATTATTCAGATACTTTTTTAGCACTTTTTGGTCATAGAGGAGTATGTTTTGAACATCGAAATGTTAAAGCAATAAATGATACTAATTTGCACGGAAAGAAGCTGGGAAAAGAATAGGCAGAGGATAACAGCTTTGGAATGGGGTCTTGCCGCTTTGGCAAATTGCTTTCAGTCCTTGGCAAGAAAGTTTCATTTCTTGGAAAGAAACTTTCTTGCCATGGCGAAGAGTAATATCTATTGCTATAAAAGCAATTCTACTTTATAGTAAATGTGTCTTGCTTTCTCGAAAATGTTTTTTGCTTCATCGAAAAACTTTTTTACTTCGTACAAATACTTTCTTAGTTCGTACAAATCTAATTTTACTTGCGTGGAAAACTTTTTTACTTTATATAAAATGTCTGTCGCTTAAGCCATATATAGCTTGCTTGAGTCAAACAGTTTTTTGCTCAAGCAACAACCATTTTGGCCAAGTGATATTTTATTTTTGCTCAAGTAGAATTCATTTTGCAGCAAGTAAAATTCATTTTATAAGAAGCAAAATTCATTTTACATGAAGTGAAAAAGTTTTTGTACGAAGTAAAAACCATTTTGTACGAAGTATAATTCATTTTTTATGAAGTAAAAATCAATTATTATTAAGCCGTGTACTTTCATCTTTGAGCAAGAAAATTACTCTCCTTGTAAATATACTTTCTTTCCAAGGAGCGAAAGAATTATTCCGCAGAATTATACTCCCACATCAGGAACAGAATAGTCGGCGATTTATGTTGTTTCTTTCAGAGACAGATAAAATAAAGTCTAACCCACTAAATTGTAGAACTGTGCGCAAGTACATCTCTATTTTTTTTATTTCTAAAAAATAATTTGTAGAAAGGGATATTAGGTTAATTATTATTTGTAGATTTGTGGTGGAAAAAGAAATGACACTTACACCTAAAGTGGAGATATGCGAACTAGTAGTTAGCATACACAGCTAAATGAGGAATATGTGTAACTAAAGTTCGCATAGATATGTGTTAGCGGTAATGCAAAAAAAAAAGAAATTCACTTTATGGGAAGTAAATCATCTAAATACTATTTTTATACCAAGAGATATTTGACTCGTTCTGCGAACAGACAAATAATTCATAATACTATAAAAGGTAAGGTTCTAGAGTTTATAACTCATAGAATTGAATCGTTTAGAAAGAATACTACCATAAAAGGTAAGATTCATGAGTTTGTAACTCATAGAATAAACTCAATTAGAATGAATATTTCTATGGAAATTTATTCTTTAGATATGAAATCTTGGATACAAAAATATAACATATTTATTGATGACATTGTCAAAAGCAAAGCTCCTACTTATAATGACATTAGATTAAAAGAAATATCATTCTTCGAAGTTATTGAAATTGATGATTTTGAAAAACTTAGGAAAGTCATTCTTTCCAAATTTGGAAATTCAATGGATTTTATAGGAAGAAACAGAAAAGAAGAATTACAAAAGAAACTAGATAATCTTGAGAGCAAGTTCGACCAAACATCTAGTGGAAGTTTGTTTTCTATAAACTATACGAAAAAAAAGTCTTCTAAGTGCGATTTAATTGAGAGCATTAGTTGCCAATATATCAAGACAAATGAATCTTATTTTATTTTAAGTTTTGATGTTCATCTAAGTGCAAAATCTGTCGAAATTGCAAACCAAATACTCCAACAGAAAGATGTAGGAATATCTTTTCTTGAATACAACACTTACCTTAATGTACTCAAAAAGAAAAGTTTTTATTCATGTGAGATATTCAATTCTAGTTTAAAATCATACAATCTAGAAAACTTCATTTCTGATTTGAGCTATCAAGTAAAATATAATATAACGAAACATCTCGGTGGGTATTTTCATAAAAGCAAAATTCTTAATGTGTTACCAAATATACAACTTTTTGAAGTTGACGATATTCAAAAATTCCATGAGGATAAAATTCTAAAAAGCATTTTTAAGACTAGTTTTGATAAATATTATTCATTAGATGATGAACTAGTTGAAATACATTTCTCTGATTCATGGAATAACGAACAAGAAGTTATACAAATTATACAGCAAAAAGGTCATGGAAATAAAGATAAGAAAGACAATGAAAATACTGATTGGGATAGATTAGAAAATTATTATCTAATCAAGAGCCTCTCTTTCCCATGTGTATTCTCAGCTATTTTAAGAGAACAAAGATATAAATTGAATACATTAAAAAGACAGATTTATGACCAGATAAAACTTTCTGGAAATAACTACATCTTAAAACACTTTCTTTTACTTGGAGTTAACAAAAAATATTTAGAACTCAAATACAGTTCGATACAGATACTATTGACAATTAAGCGATTTGAAAATGAGTTTACCGACAGAAAAATTCAATTATATACGAGGTTTGCTGACTTACAAGAATTTAAAGCGCGAAACGTTAGAGAAAAAGAAGAAAAAAACTTATTGTTACATTTCATAAAAGCATTTAGATTTGAAATAAATTCTCTCGATTCAAATACAAAAAGTTTGAATGATGTTTTTAAATCACTTGAAGAATTAAATAGCTATAAAACAAATTTCATATTGCAATTATTTTCAATTTTTGTAGCAATTCTGGCATTTGTATTCACATTCGACAAAACAAAAACTCTTATTATGGACATTATAAAACATATTTGGAGATAATGCACTAACCGCTAACACACGCCTCGGTCGTTAGCACCAATTATAAAAAAAAGAAAAATGAAACTTTATTTCTTAGAAAGTGGTATTGACTCTTTAAAGAAAGGATTCGATTATTTGATTAAATATGAAGAAAGTACCTTCATAAGAAAACAATCAAAAATCAAGGACTATTTTTTGAAGGATTCCATTCTTTTTATTCAGCATGGCATTGAAATTCTGCTAAAACAGATATTGATATCACATAGCGAATATTTGATTTTTTCTCAAATTGATGAAAGCGTCAAAAAAGCTTACAAAGAAAAACAAGACAAAAACCTGAATAGCGTTTTCGAAAGTTCATTTAAAAATAAACTACACTACACACAGTATCATTTTCTGAAGCAATTGACAGAATAAAAATGACTGCTAAGTTCAAGTTGTCGATTAATTTAGAGAAGAAAATTAGAGAACTTGAATCCTATAGGAATATTATTATGCATTCTGAAGTGCATTTAAATGAAACTGAAATTAATGAAACATTTGACGGATTATTTGATGACTTAGATATTTTCTTTCTCAGAAATTTAGGACCCAAATATAAAACAATTAGTGGTTATAGCACTTTGCTCAGAAATTATGGACAATTCAAAGAATTATTAACGCAAAAAAATTTGGAAACCAAATCACAGGCAATTGATATTCTTTTAGACATTTTTACTCGCTGTGAAATAAGTATAGGAGTAAATGAGATAAGACGAATTACTAATCCAAATACAGCAACGAAAATATTTGAAATTCTGTTCAATCCAAATCTTCGATTTGGTACAGATTTATATAATGGGTATTGCTCTGGAGATGTGAAAAAGATTGAAAGAATTGGAGAAAAAGAATTTTCTATGTTTACCGCTGACAATAATGCTTATTTTGATTTCACTTTTAAAAGCCTTCTATTGTTTATACCAGACATTGCGAGCCCAGCTTCTCCAATTATTTTTATCGAGTCAGATAATCAAAAAATTGATGATTCTTTTAAACCTTTTATTTTTGAGTATGACAAAATATCAACTTTGAATTCGTTATATTTAAAAAATGAAAAGAAACATATATATAATCCAGATGAAATTGAAGAGATTGAAGAAGATAATCAAATTGACTATGCAGATTATGAAAGACACACAAGATTTTTCACCAAAGGACTTTTTTGTTTTATCAACATACAAGGATTAGAATATAACAGAAACTATAAGTCTCTCATATATAATGAGAAATTCATTGATGGAAAAGAGTTTGAAGTTATCTTTAGAAAATTTGTAATTAAGAAATAACTGGTGCTAACACACGCTCTTAGGTTTGCACAATAATTAGAATTTTGAAAGGCGAGGTTGATTTTTTACTTTTGTTGTAAAAAAGCAAGGAATTAACTGGTTGACAGGGTAAACTAGTAACACACGTGAATATAATTCACCATAGGTATAAGACCCTGATAGTCTAGCTGAAAGATACCAAATAGAATTCTGGCACGTGCGAAGACTAATAAGAGTGTTAGTGCATAACAGCTATTTGTTTATCTCAGAACCCAAATTGTAACAATTCGAATGCTTTTCAGTCCCGCCGGCAAACAAAACCATTTATCAGTTGTTCTTTTTAATAAAATAGAACATGACTACATTAGAATTAGTAAAAAGTAAACTTGCAAAACCATACGATGATCTGGAATTTCTACTCAACTGCTTGAGAGAAGTATTGATAGAATCCGGTGAAACGGAACTGGCAAACGATATACCCTGGATTATTTCTTCGCCCGATTTTAGCGCCCGAAGTTTCAACGAAAAAGATCTTCAACTTTATTCCACTTGTTTTCAATTGCTCAACATAGCCGAAGTAAACGGCGCTGTTCAGAACCGTCGCAAACGAGAAGATGAATATTCATTAGCTGCCAACAACGGCTTATGGGCAAACACCTTACACGTGCTGAAGGAAAAGGGCTTTAGTGAACAGGAAATACTTACCTGCATTGCCAATATTCACGTGGAGCCTGTGCTCACTGCTCATCCCACCGAAGCCAAGCGAACTGTAATGCTTGAACATTTGCGCAACCTTTATTTACTGGTTGTGAACAAGGAAAACAAAATGTACAGTAAAACGGAGCAGAAAGAGATTCGCGATAATATTAAAATTGCATTGCACCGTATCTGGCGCATCTCGGATGTGTACACCGAAAAGCCCGATGTGAGTTCGGAACTGGACAATATAATTCACTACCTGACTATGGTTTTTCCGGATGTTATCAATCATCTGGCCCGACATCTTATTCAAGCCTGGGAAGAAGCCGGCTTTGATGCTACGTTGTTGCAGGATGTAAACCATTTTCCAAAAGTAAGCTTTGGCAATTGGGTGGGTGGTGACAGGGATGGTCATCCACTTGTTACTGCCGAAGTGACGCGTAAAACATTTCTGAAACTGAGATTGAATGCATTTCGGGTTATCAGAACTGAACTCCAAACCTTACAACGGAAGCTCAGTTTCAATGTGTACACCGACCAGTTATCTTCACACTTTCAGGATAGATACGAAAAGCTACAGACTGAAATCAGAGAAGAAAGAGGCAGCCTGAAAATAAAATATCACAATGAAGCTTTCAAGCAATACCTGCAGTTTATACTAGCCAAAATACCTGTTCCGGTAGTAGAAGAACAGGTTCAGGAGCTGAAAGAAGAAGCCATTAGTTACAACTATCCATCCGAACTGATAGCCGATTTATATATCCTGCATCAGGGACTTATCGATTTTGGTGCTTCGGTCATTGCTTATGCCGATGTAAACGATACGATCAGAATCGTGAACAGTTTCGGGTTTCATTTGGCAAAGTTGGACATTCGCCAAAACAGCCATTACCACGAGTCCGCACTGGCGCAACTGATGGAGGTTGCACAATTAGACGGCGAGCGATTTCTAAACTCCGACATGTCCGATCGAATAACGTTTATCAATAAGGAGTTGAGTTCGGGTAGACCATTTAGCCATCCAAGCATGGTGTTGGGCAATGAAGCAAAAGAAGTGGTGGAGTCGTACAGAGTGATCAGAGAACATATCAAAAGCTATGGTCAGGAAGCATTGGGCTCTTTGATTGTGAGCATGACACGTAATGTTTCCGATCTGCTTATCGTTTATTTGTTGGAGCGCGAAGCCGGTTTAATGCAAAATACACCCAATGGTCTTGCTTCAACGCTACCCGTGGTACCGCTTTTCGAAACCATCGAAGATTTACAGCAAAGTCATCTGATTTTGGATGCATTTCTTTCTCATCCGGTAACAAAAAACAGCCTGAAGTTACAACAAGAAAATAATTCGGCCGATGAACCTGTTCAGCAGGTAATGATTGGTTACAGCGACAGCAATAAGGATGGAGGAATATTAGCCAGTCAGTGGTATTTGTACGAAGCTCAGGCGAAACTAACAGAGGTAGGACGAAAACATCAGGTAAAAATACGTTTCTTTCACGGTAAAGGAGGTTCGATTAGTCGTGGAGCGGGACCTACACACTGGTTCCTCAAAGCCTTACCGCCCGGTTCGATAAATGGAGATATCCGGTTGACAGAACAGGGTGAAACCATTGAACGCAAGTATGCCAATAAAAATAACGCCGTTTATAATCTGGAGCTACTTACTGCCGGCACACTGGGAGCCACTATGCTGCAGAAAGAGAATGAAGAAAAGGAACACGAAATGGCTGCAGAGCTCGAGTATTTGGCCAGTAAGAGCAAGGTAGTGTACAAAGAGATTACACAGAAACCGGGATTTATTGAGTTTTATGAAAAAACGACACCCATAGATGCCATCGAACAAAGTAAAATTGGTAGTCGCCCTTCACGAAGAACAGGAACACGCACCCTTTCCGATTTAAGAGCCATTCCGTGGGTTTTCAGTTGGAGTCAGTGCCGCTTTAATATCACAAGTTGGTACGGCGTGGGCACTACACTCGAAGCCATGCAAAAGCAAGACCCGGATAAATTTGAACGATTAAAAACGGCTGTAAAGACTGATCCTTTTATCAGGTATGTGCTCACCAATATTGACTCAAGCCTTGCTTCGTCCGACGAAGTTATATTCAGAAAATATGCTGAACTTGCTGAAGGTGTACCACAGAGTGCAGAGTTTGTCACTCTTATGACTGAGGAACTAGCGCGTACCCGACGGATGATTGATATTATTTTGGGGATTCCCATTTCCGTCAGGCGCGAAAATCATTATTACTCTACTTTGCTGAGGGCTGAAGCTATGGAGCCTATACACGACCATCAGATAGACTTGCTGAAGAAATGGCGTGCATACTCTGAGGAAGGAAATTCTGAAGAAGCGAATAGGGTTCTGTTTGAATTATTACATTGTGTAAATGCCATTGCTGGTGCCATTGGATTTACTGGATAAAGAACTATTTGTCCGGCTGTAGGTATTCATTATTCTCAGGTAGTTACTTTATGATTTTGACAGATAGAGGGACTATTTTATTAGGGGTAGCACCGCATAATGAGATATTAGAAATAAAAATGCCCGTGTTTTACGGGCATTTTTATTTCTAATATCTTTTGTGGAAAGATGAACAGAAAACCTAAAGTGATATAAAAAGAAATATAGACGCAACGGAAATGACAAATTAAGCATCTATAAAAGAAAACGAGTATGAGGCATTTTAGATTAGCCATTTTTCTTTTAGTACTGTTGTCATTAACGGCATGCGAGACGCAGAAGCAACTTAGAACGGTGAGTTGTAATAAGGGAATGCCCGACAGTTATCCAATCGGAACAATGTGCACTACGGATACATGCGCTACCTATCAATCAATATGGAAAGCATTGTTTATGGAAA
>Ga0302296_1003397_pt1 | contig 10241 bp, 7 predicted proteins | sample III_Fen_N3_1_FD_194546 | JGI IMG/M metagenome (GOLD analysis project Ga0302296, IMG submission 194546) | Peat permafrost microbial communities from Stordalen Mire near Abisko, Sweden - III_Fen_N3_1 | ecosystem: Environmental > Terrestrial > Soil > Wetlands > Permafrost | place: Sweden: Abisko... | reverse complement strand
AATGTGGAGTTGCCATTTTTTATTGAAGGTGGATATGTACAGTTTGATTTGAGTGATCCTGATAATTTCGATATTCAGGATAAGGACGCAGACAAGGTGTTCGGGATCGTTATTAATTTAAATCATTACGCTGAAAATAGAAGTTTGGAAGAACTAAATGTATTAAAAAAGAAATTTGGCTTTACTTCAAATAAAATCACCGTTCAATTAGTTGATGGGATACTGAAGGTTGAGAATGCCGAATGAGATAAAACAATGAAACACCACTACTCACATATACAATCGTCAATTGGCTCAGTGCTTCCTTTGTTGGGAGCATTGACCCGTTGATTTAACCTGACGCTATGGAGGCTATCAAAAAATCAAAACCGTCTTCCACCCATTCGAATAAGTCGGATGGGAAAACACCTTTTTTGGGCATCCAAGCCAAGTTAAATGTCAACAAACCGGGCGATAAATACGAGGTAGAAGCTGATCATGCAGCTGAACAAGTGGTTTCGAAACAATCAACTCCAACACCTGCTTTTGTTCCGTCTACTTCACCGGTACAACTTAAACAAGAAAATGATGAACCTGTAGTTCAGGAAAAACCAATCGTATCAAGTATTACACCTTTTGTTCAAGCCAAAGAGGAAGAACCCGCCCAAATGATGGAGGAGGAACCGGCTCAGGCAAAAGAGGAAGAAGTTCAGGCGAAAGAAGAGGAGGTTCAAACCAAAGAAGAAGAACCTGCTCAAATGAAGGAGGAGGAACCGGCTCAAGCAAAAGAGGAAGAAGTTCAGGCGAAAGAAGAGGAGGTTCAAGCCAAAGAAGAAGAACCTGCTCAAATGAAGGAGGAGGAACCGGTTCAGGCGAAGGAAGAAGAAGTTCAGGCAAAAGAAGAAGAGGTTCAAGCTAAAGAAGAAGAACCTGCTCAAATGAAGGAGGAGGAACTGGCTCAAGCAAAAGAGGAAGAAGTTCAGGCAAAAGAAGAAGAGCTCCAAGCCAAAGAAGAAGAACCTGCTCAAATGAAGGAGGAAGAACCGGCTCAGGCCAAAGAAGAAGACGTTCAGGCGAAAGAAGAGGAGGTTCAAGCCAAAGAGGAAGAACCCGCCCAAATGATGGAGGAGGAACCAGCTCAAGCGAAGGAGGAAGAAGTTCAGGCAAAAGAAGAGGAAGTTCAAGCTAAAGAAGAAGAACCTGTTCAAGCGAAGGAGGAAGAACTCCAAGCGAAAGAAGACGAACAAGTACAGGCAAAATTGCAACCGTCGGCTCCTACAGCACCTTCCAAACCCTCTATCAATGATCAGTTGAGTTCCTCAAAAGGGGCCGGGTCGAGTCTTTCTGGCGGAGTAAAACAAGAAATGGAAAGTGGCTTCGGAGCCGATTTTAGTGGCGTAAAAATCCACACCGATGATCGCGCAGCTTCGATGAGTAAAGAGATCGGAGCTCAAGCCTTCACCAATAAAGGCGATATTTATTTCAATCAAGGCAAATTTAATCCGGCTACCACGCAAGGAAAAACCTTGTTGGCGCATGAATTAACGCATACAATACAACAAGGTGCAGCTGGGGAAAAGAAAGATCAGCCTAAAGCAGGCAAGGATGAAACTACCGCTACTCCAACCACTGATAAAAAAGCAACAGGCGATAAAACACAAATTGTTGAATCGAAAACAGGCGATCCGTCAACAACGGGTGCTTCTACTGATAAAGCCACCGATAAACCGGTTGATGCGGCAACAGGATCAGCTTCCTCAACCACAACAAACCCAAGTGTTCCAACTGCTACCGCAACCAAACCCGCAGAAGTTGCTCCGATAGAAGGCACTCCGCTTACGGCAGATGCATTGGCGGCAGAAGGCGATCTTCCGGTTGAAGGTGAAGAAGTAGTAGCTGAAGAACCATCTATTGAGCGCGATCCTACGGCAAATCCGGCATTTCAGGAAGTGGTTTCGGCAATCGGTACCAAGGCCGGAGAACAAACTGAACATGATCCAGCAGAAGAGCTCTCAGCAGAAGCGCAAGATGCAGCCGTGTCACCGGCCAATGAGCGCACCAGTATGGCGCAAGCTGGGCAAGTTGATGAAATGGAAGCCCAAGAACCGCAAGAGTTCAATGCCGCCAATTTCAAAGCCATGCTCATGTCGCGCATTGCAGAAATGCAATTGCCTAAAAACAATGATGAAGCAGATAAGTTCGATAAGAACAACAACATAGATGAGGTCAATAAAAAAGCAGTTGGCGATGTCAACAAAGAAAAAGACGCTGCCGCCGGACCAATAGAACAAAGTAAAGACAAAGCACCAAACGTAGCGGGAACACCCGAGCGTAAGGTAGCAACATTGGTTCCACCTAAACCGGGCGCTAAGCCGGGTAGCGTTGGCGCTGCGAAAGCCATTCCTGACACACGTCCGGAATCGGAAGTAAGTAAACCGCTCAAAGACGATGCTGCTGAAATGGACACCAAAATGGCGGAAAACAATGTGACCGACCATCAGTTAGAGATTTCGCAGGAACCTAAATTCCAACAAGGTTTAGAGAGCAAAAACACGGCAAAAGCCAACACTGAAAGTGCTCCGGTTGAATTGCGCACAAAAGAGCAAGAAACCTTACAGAAAAATGCATCCAAAGCCGAAGGAAGCAGTAAAGCCGAATTAGCGGGCATGAATGCATTGAGCAAAGGTGCGGTAGGCGATGTATTGGGCAAACAAAAAACAACGGGAAGCAAAGATACCAGCGAGCGTGAGCGCATAGCCGGAGAAATCAATAAAATCTACGAAACAACCAAAACAGATGTTACCGGCATTTTGGATGATTTGGAAACCAAAGTCACGCAGGTCTTTGAATACGGTTCTAATGTAGCCAAGAAGAAATTTGAAGATTATGTGGCGCACAAAATGGCTTTGTACAAATTAGAACGCTACAGCGGTGGTGCCGGTGCGCTGAAATGGGGATATGACCTCTTTGCAGGACTACCAGACGAAGTAAACGTCTTCTTCACAGAAGGTCGCGAAGTGTTTGTGAAAGTAATGGACGAGTTCATTACCAAAATTGCCGAATACGTTGCCCACGAACTCAACCGCGCTAAACAACGCATCGAAAAAGGAAAACAAGAAGTCACCGATTATGTGGATAGCCTTCCGAAGAACCTGAAGAAATTCGGTAAAGAAGCAGCCGACGAAATCCAGGAGAAATTTGCCGACCTTCAAAACGATGTTAACAGCAAACAAGAAGCATTGGTGGATACGTTGGCACAAGAATACGTTGCCAGTTTGCAAGAAGTGGACGCGCGCATTGAAGAGATGAAAGCTGCCAACAAAGGCCTCATCGATGCTGCTATGGGCTTCATCAACGGCATTATCGACACCATCAACAAACTCATCGAGCTTATCAACAGTTTGTTGGCTGCTATTTCGAGTGTGATCAACATCATCATGGCCGATCCAATTGGTTTCATGGAATTACTCTTCGATGGTATCGCACAAGGAATCGACCTTTTCAAAGCCAACATCCAGAAACACTTACTGGGCGGTTTGCTTCAATGGCTCACCGGTTCACTCGGACCAATGGGAATCACTGTTCCTGACGACATTTTCAGCCTCAGCGGCATCTTCAACCTCGTCCTTCAGGTTTTGGGCATCGGTTGGGATATGCTCCGCATGAAATCGGTGAAAATGATGGGCGAACCCGCTGTAAACGCTTTGGAAACAGGGGCCGACGCAGGCTTCACGGTCTTCCAGTCGGTCAAAACCCAAGGTATCATGGGCTTGTGGGACTTCTTGAAAGAGAAATTCAGCGACCTCAAAGAGATGGTGATTGATGCCATCAAGGATATGTTGATCACGCAGGTCATCGAGGCGGGAATTAAGTGGTTACTATCATTACTCATTCCAGGGGCAGGTTTCATCAAAGCCATTATGGCGATTAAAGACGTGATTGTATTCTTCGTAGAATCAGCAATCATGTTGATACCTGCATTGATCGAGGCGATTTTAGCATTAGCTGCTGGAAGTGTAGCAGGTGTTGCTAAGGCAATTGAGTTTGGATTGGCGAGGTTGATTCCATTGGTAATCGGATTACTTGCTAATTTGATAGGTCTTGGTGGTTTGTCTAAGAAAGTGATGAAGATCTTTAAAAAGATCAGGAAACGTGTGGATAAGGCGGTGAATAAGTTGCTGGCGAAAGCGAAGAAGGCTGCGAGGAAGATACTTCGTAAACTCGGTATTGGGAAGAAAGGTAATAAGAAGAAGAAAGGTGATAAAGATTCGCGATCCGATAAAGAAATGAAATCAGATCTGAACAAAGGAATTCAAGAGGCGACTACATTTATTAAATCTGGAGAAAAAGACAATAAGAAAATCAGAAAGCAACTTGACAAAATAGAAGGAAAATATGATCTGGTTGAACTGAAATTGGTGATAGATAAACAGAATCCAGATGGTAAGGATAAGGGACATATTCATGGTTCAGTGAATCCTGAAGATGACGGACCTGTAATCAATTTGGATGAAGGTCAAAGTGAATTTCCTGAACGCACTGTTAATCAGGATGGTCAGACAGTAGTCATTTCCGTAAATGAAGCAACTGAACATGTTATTGTTTCTAACAATACAGAGGGAATAAAAGACTTTTTGAAAACGTTAAAAAATGATTATCCAACTTTCAAGGAGAAAATTGAAGAACTTGAAAAAGTGATAGAATCTAAGGCTGATCCAATTGTAAGGAAAATTTTAAATGAACCAGAAAACAAGAATAAATTGCTGGAACAGCTTATTATTGAGATGACCGAAATATCAAAAATGGTTAAATCTATTCTTGGAGAAAAAGCGTTAGCATTGAGTGATGCAAAAGAAAAATACAAGCTAGAAGGGTTAACCGGAACGTTCGGAACAATTCCAAAACCTAAATTTGACGATTTCACCGGTGATCATATGCCACAAGCTGCATTATTTATTGCTCTGAGCAAACGTCCAGAATTTGTCGATAATACTGAAATGCAAAATCGTAGTAAGGGAGAACACGCTGACGGTGCTTACGTAATAAACCTTCAGTCTAAACGGCACGCTGCTGGAAGAACCTATGGGCGATCATCGCTTAAGGACGCATTTTTAACAAAATATGTTGCAGACTCGGTGAAAATCGACTTAAATCCATCGATTACGGACAAATTGAAAGCAAAACGTGAGCTAGCGGTTGAGATGTTAATAGAAGAATTAAATTTGGATGTTAACGCAATGACTTCTGTATATAATCGTACCTCAGCAGATGTGATCTGGAATGACTTGGAGAATCATGTAAATGGTGACGACAAAGAAAAACTGATCGATGATATAAAAAATCGCGTGAATTCCGGTTTGTCACAAATATCAAACCAGCCAATGAATAACTTGAAAAAATGAAATGGTTATGAGTAATCTACTTCAAAAATTTATGGTTGATTTTAAAGAAAAAAATATTCTTGGTTATCAGCTTGTCAACGATTCGAATGATGCACTATCTTCGATTCTTCGGTCGGAAATACTCAACAATGATCTTCAAGCCTTTCTTGAAGATGAGACAGGTTCATTAATAGCCGTTTGGAAAATTAATGATCAGCAAAATTCAATTGTTTACCTTAATTCAGAAGGTGGTACATTTGCTGTTTTGGCAGAAAATTTCGAACAGTTTTTAAGCCTTCTTTATTATGGAACCTACGGCTCTTTGGAGCTGATTCATTACTTGGATTACCTTAAGATTAAATCCATTTACGAAAATCTTGGGGCTGAGTTTACCGAACCAGCTCCTAGTGGAATGTCGCCAACTGAATTGCGAGACATAATGGAAAAAAATAACCAAGAGTATGTGGACAGTGATTTCGTATTTAAATGGTTAGAAGACAATAAAATTTCTCCACCGAAATCACTTTTTGAAATAGTTACTATTGCATATGAAAATTCACCAAATTTTGATAATTTCCTAAATGAACGTATTGGACCAGCAACATAATTGTTTTAAGAGTTGGAATTCTCACGTTACCTGACAATGAAGTTTGAATGATATTAATTCTTATGTTAAGGACAATAATAAAGAAAACTTGTAGATGAAATTCGCGTCAGAGTTCAATCGGGATTGTCTCAGATTTCAAACCAACCGATGGAAAACTTAAAATCTTAAAGTGATGAAATTATATTTCGAGTTAATTGAGACCTTCAAAGAAGGGAGTATCTTAGGGTATGAAGCAGTACATGATTCTGATGAAAGGCTTTACGGGGCTTCTAAGGACAGATAAGTTAAATGATGAAATCGAGGTGCTTTTTGAAGATGGAGTTGGATCACTTATAGCATGTTTGGGTAAAAATGATGACTCTCCGATCATTTATCTGAACTCTGAAGGCTCGCCATACGCTGTTGTTGCGAATAACTTTAGAGAATTTTTAAGCCTTTTGTATTATGGTACGTATGGAGTTCTTGAAATAGAACCTTATCTCTCTTATTTAAAGGCTAAAAAGCGTTTTGAAAAGCGTAATGCAGAATTTAACCGGTTAATGCCATCTGGATCAGATGTAGAATATTTGAATGAGATCATTGAGCGATTAAAATCGGAGTACAAATCTTACGATGATATAGTTAACTGGTTGAAAAAAAACGGTATAGATAGACCGGTTTCTCCTTTTAAGCAGATTCTTAACGCCTTTCAATCAAACGATAATATAGAAGATCGAATTAATTCTGTTTTAGAGTAGATTCAATTTGGTTTTGAAATAATTCAGAATCTCTTAATTTGTTATACATCTGTTGGTGAGTATTGTATTTCATTTCCTTTCCTTATTCGGAAGTAATCATCTCATTATTAATAGATTATTTTGATGTAGTTGCTAAGACAATTGAATTTGGTTTAGCGAGGTTGATCCCGCTGGTGATAGGATTACTTGCTAATTTGATTGGTCTTGGTGGTTTGTCTAAGAAAGTGATGAAGATCTTCAAGAAGATCCGAAAACGCGTTGATAAGGCGGTAAATAAACTACTTGCGAAAGCGAAGAAGGCGGCAAGGAAGATTATGGCTAAGCTTAAAAGGGGTAAAAAAGGTTCTGCTAAAAAGATTAAGGAAGAAAATAAGAAAGGGAAACCTGAGAAATTGACTCAAAAGGATATCTCCGAGCACGGAAGAATAGCAGGTACAATCGTCTCACAGCTTGAAAAATCTTCTAAGAAAAGTAATGATGAATCATTTGCAGAGTTTTCTAAAAACAAGAAAGATGAAGCTCAAAAATTGGAAGATAAGTATCAGCCGAGCCTCAAAAAAGGAATTAATCTGGAAATAAAATTTGAATCTCCAAAAATAGATGAGAAAGACAATGATGTAGATTTTGAAGTAATCATAGCTCCAAATACGACGAAGAAAAAAGGAAATTCAAATTTTGGTCCAAAAATGACTCCTTCAATGGTCGAGCATTGGAAAAATGCTACTAAAGAAGGAAAATTAATCACAAATGGTGAATATCCATTAAAGGATAAAGAAACGTTTGAGGCTTTCAAAGAAATCCAACGATTCATGAATGATCACCACAAAGGTAATGAAGGGGATAGAAGTGTCGCTTATGCAGCTCTTGTTGAGCAATATATTGGCGGTCCAGGAGGTAAGCCTGTCCCCTTTATCCGGGGAACACGGCATGTAGATAAAGCAAAAAACGAACTCAAATTTTTTGAGGCGGCTAGTAAAAATCAAAATTTCCCAGACGAAATATTGGATAATCTCAAAACATATGTAAAAAAGTTGAAGGAAGCTGTCGACTGGATCGTAAAAATGGAAGGTAAAAAAGTTGGAGATGACCCAGTCACATTGCCTTCATGGGCGGGAGCTTATTCTACTGAAATCGAAGGAAAGCGCCAGAAGCATCTAAAAAATCCCGAAATTGCGGAAAATGAGCTACTGGCAAGACAACAGGGTAATCAGGATAAAAAGGAAAGAGCGAGAATCAGTAGAGAAAAGGCTGAAGAAATGAAAGAGAAACGTCGTTTGGCACAGGAAAAAATAGCACGCGAGAAAGAAGAACGCAAAAAAAATAAATCCTAGATTTAAAAGGAATATTAAATAATATGTCAACAAATAGAATTATAGGAAAAAGTTTTGCGGATGAGATACTCGCAGATTTGCCATCTGAAATCTATGCTTTTTGTGATTTTAGAGGCGCGCAGCTGAATTCAATCGATTTAGCCGGAAAACAATTCGTTGGTTGTAACTTCGGAAATTCCCTATTTGTTTCAGTCAATTTGACCAAAACAACATTTAATGGGTGTTTTTCTTGCGTTAGTGAAAAAATATATGCAACCGATTGCAGGTTCGAAAGTGCTACCATGATCAATACTCATTTCGTAATCGATACGGATGAAGATTCTGTGATGTCAATCACGATTTGGGACAATGATATGGAGGAATTGCTTTATGACGCTCAGAATGTATTTGATTATACGATAATAGGTAAAATAGATACACTTCTGAACCATGGACAAGAGAAATTGCTTTTTTTTGGACTTCATTGGTGCGTCGGAATGTTTGTTGAAGACGGTTATCAGAGATCCTGGATTTTAAGAAATTTGATGCGGATCGAAATCCACAAATCTTCCGAATATAGTGAGCTTTTTCGTTTATTCATTGTTTCATTTTTAGGGGATGAGTATGTTGGTGTCAGTGCGGAGTGTAAGTTGTTTCTGCCTGAATTAAAACCCGATAGCGGTGTTTTAGAGTTTGGGATTAATCGAATTTTCTCATCTGAAGATAGTGAAATAGCCAAAGGGCTAAGACAGCTTCGTACATTACTTTATTTGGGATATGTTGATCTGGTAAATAGTCAACTAGAAGAGCGGATTGAATTTTTAAGTAACCATAGCGTAGCCGATGAAAACGAAGAAAGCGAAGAAAACAAAATATCGTATTTAAGTGATGAAGCTTTGGAAGACATTGAATATTTTCGAAATAAAAACACGTGATTTAAAATCAAATTCTCAAAAACATGCAAGCTTTGGAGATGGAACATCTTCATTTAAAGACAGATAAAAACTTCTTGAATTGCTTACAATTGGAGGACTCCTTACCAAAAGTTTTTTCGAACACTTTTTAAGCTAAACGCAGAATAAATTTCAAGAAATACCTAAACTAATCCGATTTCAGTTAAAAGAATGAATACAACTATTGCAAAAAAATAAAGAAAGTTTGACATTGGAGAAGTTGTTCTTATAAGCTGTTAAAACTATGCGCGAACCAACCGTAAACACTTTGGAAACAGGCCCGAAGCTGGTTTCACGGTCTTCCAAACGGTCAAAACCCAAGGCATCCGGACTTCATACATTTCTCCAATCATTAAGAATATATAAAATACTGATTTAAAAAACCTTAACTTTTAAATCACACTTTTTTATCGTAACTTCTCCGAACACTAAAACGGTCTGTCATGAAAAATCAAGCTCAAACACTGCGATTCGGATTGTACATCTACTCCGGTATCGCGCTCTTATTTTTGCTTATGAAGCTTTTCGGATTGGAAAACGTGGCTTTTCTGCGACTTATCAACATCGTGATTGTGATTCACTTCACCAATCGTTTGGCGCGAATTCACAATATGCGCGTCTTTGAAAATGATTATTTCGGGGCTTTAGCTTCCTTGTTTATGGCCAATACCTTAGCGGTTATTTTATCGGTGATTAGTTTTTCGGTCTATGTTACATTGATTGATCACGAATTTATCAGCCATTTTAAAGACGGCTTAATTTGGAATAACAAAATAAGTCTTGGACATGCTTGTTTAGCATTGCTTTTGGAAGGAATGGCTTCAAGTGCCATGATTTCATTCATAACCATGCAATACTGGAAAAGTGAAACAAAGATGAGTAGACCGCGTTCATCCAAAAACGTAGAAAAAGCCAAATGATTTCGATTGCCTGAAGTAGATGATGCTATTTATTCGTTCATGAACGATAAATCTAATTCGTTCGATTTGGTTAAAAGCTCTATATTTAGCCCAAACTATTACGAACGAAAGAGTAGGTGAATGAAACAATTGGCGGTTGTTTTGGGATGTATTGCGTTATTTTCCAGCTGTAAAAAAGAAACGACTTGGGTCGGTGATTGGACCTTTCCCTTGGTAAATGATACCCTTACGCTCAATTCATTGGTCGAAGATTCAATTGTTTACGATGACAACGGTACCACGCATCTTCGCTTCGAAGAATCATTGTACAAGTCTGCCGTTTCCGAACTCATTCAAATTCCGGATACTACCGTA
>Ga0302296_1003391_pt1 | contig 10261 bp, 11 predicted proteins | sample III_Fen_N3_1_FD_194546 | JGI IMG/M metagenome (GOLD analysis project Ga0302296, IMG submission 194546) | Peat permafrost microbial communities from Stordalen Mire near Abisko, Sweden - III_Fen_N3_1 | ecosystem: Environmental > Terrestrial > Soil > Wetlands > Permafrost | place: Sweden: Abisko... | reverse complement strand
AGTGCTTTCATTTTTTTATTTTTTTGACTACAACGTCTATATACACTCAAGGGCGGGATTTAACCGATGAACTTCCTAAGAAGTATTGCTTTCGTCATCCCGATGTATATCGGGATCTACTTTCCTGTCAACGAAGCAAAGACCCCCGACTTGAAAGTATTTTGCTGTTAGCAACAAGTGTTTATTAAAATTAATTGTTGACTTTATTAATCTTAACCAAGTTAATATTTCGTACTCTAAAATCTTCAATCACTGCGTCCGTAGCTGTATTTGTATAAACTACAGAACTGTCATTAAGCAAATTTGCTGTGAAAGCAATCTGAGAATTAGAGTCCTTAAAATCAACAGGTAAATTTACTGGGTTATATCGTTTTGTACCATTAATTTCATTAATTACAATTAAATAACGAAAAGCTGATTCAGAACAATAGCATCTATGAATCTCAATGAATCCAGTTCGGTCTGTAAAATCTGATGGGCTTTTTACTTTGTCTTTATTACAACCAATTAAACCAAAGAAAATAATTGTTACAAAAGTAATTGCTTTCATAGTTTTTTATTATAAGATGCTGAAAAGCAAGTTCTAGTTGCGTCCTTCCTACACTTGTTGCTAACGCCTTAGCGGTATAAAACGTTGGGATTTCGGAGTTTTGAATCTATCAGCCGACAAGAACCTTGCCAGCGAATAATGCGCTTGCATTACCACTTGAACCCCAATGTTTTATGACCGCGTGTTAGGCATGGTTGTTTTGTATTTTTCTTAATTCTATATCAATCTCATTTGACACAATCTCTGAAAGTTTCAAAGAAATATCCTGTCCAAATCTTGTTTGACGACCCAAATAATTAATCTTTATATTTCCACCTTTTAATCCATACAACTTTGAAATTATTGAAGTCGTATTATCCTTATCAAATGAAATTGACTCATATTCATTAAAATCAATCTGTTTAGTTGATTTATATAATTTTCCTTTTTTTATTAATACAATCTTATCTGTAATCAATAATAATTCTACACCTTTAATCTGCCACAAGAATCTATCTAGTATTAATAATCCAATTATAATCATTACAATTACAATAAATGCAAAATCCTTAATCCGACTAGGTGAAGTAATTAATCCGTACATTATTGTAGCTAAAATTGCAATCAAAATAATTGCAAAAAGTCCGAGGAATATAGCAAATATCAAGTTTGTTTGCTTTTTAAATTCAATCTTATATTTCATATCATCAATCATATTCATAATCTCTAAACCATATCTCGAATCCATATTTACAATTATGCCTAACGTCTAAGTATTTTATCCAACGTTGTTGCAATATACAACATAAAGATAAGAATCGAAGGATTTTTGAGAAAAGAATAAATCTAAATCGGGAATGTTGGATAAAATATAGTTGTACGATTACGCCGACACCTATGCACTTGTTAAACCTTGTCCTTTTTCCTGTTTTTCATCCCACTGGACTATTTTGATGTTTTACACTCAGTTTGCTGTTTGGAAAGTATGAGGAAAATTTTCGTTTGGTTATTTCCGCCCAGATATGGGTATCGTTTTCCCATTACAGGTAGAGATGCTGTTTGGAGGACAATCAAAACTGCAAAGAACGTTTCAATCTATATGGTATCACCCGGATTTATCGATCACCATTTTTAGTGTCATAAATCCGGTTTTGCATTTTGGGCAACGAGCAGGGTCTTTGCCGGTTAATTCACGGATCACTTCGTATGCCGATAAGCCCTCAAGTACTGGGAGCAGGATAGTTTTTCCGATCAGGGCTATGGCCTGTTCCCTTTTGGTATGGATATGGACCGTAGCCAAAATACCAAAATACCTGATTTTATAGAACCCCGATGGCAGTATATGTTGCAGGAACCGCCGTACAAATTCGGTTTGGTCCAACGAAATGGTACGTTGCCGGTTTTCATTTCGGTAGTCACGGTAAAAGAATGAGATATTATTCTGCCCCAGTGCAATAAGCCGATTATTTGATATAGCTACACGGTGGGTGTACCTTCCCAGGTAAGCCAGTACGCTGTTTACCCCGCCCAACGCTTTTTTCGAATAGACATTCCAGTTTTTCAGGTACAGCTTTTTCTTGAATTCCTCAAAACCGAGCATGTCTTGAGGTATCCGTAATTTGTTTTGGTCCATATACGACTTCAGTTCCCTAATCAATATTCCCCTGAACATGGAAGAAAGTGCTTTTACCGGCACAAAAAACTTCTTTGGTGCCTGAACCCAGTGTGTTTCATCTTCCGACAAGCCACCGGCAGGAACGAGCATATGGATGTGGGGGTGGTAGGTGAGCGTTTGCCCCCAGGTATGCAATACGGCAACTGCTCCGGTATCAGCCCCCAGAAAGTTGGGATTACTTCCTGCCTTTTGCAATGCTTCGGATGCTGCCTGGAACAACAAGTGGTAACAATCAGCCTGGTTTATATAAAAAAGGGGATTTAGGAGTTCAGGAATGGTGAAAACTACATGAAAATACTTTCCGGGGATCAACCTGCCCTTTAGTTTATCGACCCACTGAACTTGTTTGATAAACTGGCATTTGGGGCAATGACGGTTCCGGCACGAGTTGTATGAAGGTTTTTCGTACCCGCAATTGGTGCAGCAGTTTAAATGTCCCACGAGTCGGGCAGTACGGCATTGTATAATATTTTCCAGGGCTTTTTGTTGAACTGGACAAAGCGTATGGTGCTGTATAAATTCTTGTTGGCAGCAGATAAAGACATCGGCTACCTCGAGCCTGTGCCTTTGATTGATGATCGCCTGCATGAGTTTATTGCGTGGGGTTGTCAAGCAGGTTGGGCAAATTGCTAAGGTCGGGGTTGGCCAGATGCAGGTAAATGGAGGTGGTTTTCAACGAATTGTGTCCCAGCATCAATTGCAATCGTTTCAGGTTTAATCCCCGTTCAAGCATGTGGGTGGCAAACGAATGGCGCAAAACGTGTGGCGACAGGTTCTTTTTAATTCCGGCTTTAATCGCTGCCTGGTCTATTATATTTCTAAAACTAGTGGCAGAATAAGGTTTTCCCGGAACGAAGCTTTCAAAAAGGAACAACCTGGGGTGGTAATACCGGTAGTATTCCCTCAATTGGACAAGGAGCTGATCGGGAATGTTAACCTCCCTGGATTTGTTGCCTTTCCCCCTGATTACCCTGATTAGTTTTCTTCCCGAATCAATGTCGGCCAGTTTCAGGCTAAGCACCTCACTCAGGCGCAGGCCACTAACGTATGTCAGGCATAAAATGGTCCGGTGTTTAAAATTACGTGGCGCGTTGATTAAGGCTACGGCTTCGGCTTGCGATAATACAACTGGAATTTTCTTTTCCCTGCGGGGACGTTTGAGTCTGAAATTTTCCCAATCGTTTCCCAACACATCAACCTGAAAAATCTTCCAGGCACTGATTAATTGGTTGATGGTAGAAACAGAAACCTCCTGTTCCTGAATCAGAAAATAGGCATAATCCTTAAGTTGTGCAGTGGTAATTAAATCGGGAGATGATTTAAAGTGTTTGGAAAGTTGCGCAATGGCTGAAATATAACCTCTAATGGTCCTTTCACTGTAGTTGCGCACCCGCATTTCGCAGGTCATCTGTTCGCGTAAAGTTTTTTTTCATATCCGTATATTTTTGTGTAACACTCTTAACGAAAAACGGTACCCAAAGGTTAGCGCCAAAGGCGTTTTCGTTCAACACCGATATATCCACAGAGTTGTGTATATATCGGCATTAGTTTGAATTGGTCAGTTCTCTTAAATTGCAGGTCTTGCGTTGAATATCTTTGTAGTGCTTCATCTTCCTGGTTTGGTTAGGTTTAGAAATACCGGTTCTGTCTTATTGAATAAAACATAAAACAAGAGCTATACAAACTTAAATTATTTGATTTAAATATCTAATCAATCCAGTGATTATAATTTTTAATATCCAACTTATTCAATTCCGGGAATAGTGACTTCAATTGATTAGAATCTGCACTGGTATAAGGTATAATCTATGCAGCGAATGTTTTGATCCGTTCTGCATCCTCAATGTGTTTATTAAATGCTGTAATCTATTGATTAGATGGAGAATCAACTTTAAAGCGCGATTCTCACTGATGAATAATTTTAGTTGCCCGCCTGTGTCGCGGGCAGACCCGCATAAGAGGTTAGTTGTGATTATACTTCAAAATTGCGATATATCCACAATCGTAAAAAATGGAAAGTCAAAATTATCCGTATTAACCCGACTGGTGCAGATCTGCCCAGGGTACTCTATGCTAATTTATTTTTTTGACTGAACCTAAGAAGAAATGGACAAAATGATGGAGGAACATGATAAGGAACAGGGCCAAATAAATCCTTACCAGGATTCAGTCGTTAATACATCCGCCAATGCGAAGCTGTATTTTTTTACAGATCTATATATCAGTTAATTGAGATAAATATATCTTCTTTTGCCGTAAAAAAGTATTTCGATAACCTCCGGAAGATTTCTGCAGAATTTGTTAATTTACCTCTGATTGTATTCGCACCGACCAAAATACAACCGCTTGTATTGTTTTGATCATTCCCGGGATGAATACGGATGCCTGTAAAGGCTGGTACATCCTCAATTAACGGCATGATCCGTTTAAACCTGTTGGAATAATTCATAATGATACGATAATATCCTGAAGGAATACAGGTTTCATTAGGAACCTTAATTTCCCGTTCAGCATCTTCCAGGGTATCACAGAAATATTCTCCGTCAATATACAAATGACCAATGGTGTACAACGATTTTTTATAGGTCCTTTTTAATTCTAATAGCATAACCTTTATTTTTTGCCTGTTTAATTTTATTGAAACTAAGGTTGAACCCCTGCCCGACCGACAGGCGGGCACTTCGGGGTTCCTAGATTCATCTATTCATTTGCCTCCGGTTACACCCACGGTTATTAATATCACACCCTTTCAGGGTTATGAGGAGACAAAAGTCCGTCCCGAGAACTCGGGAGAATTTGAATAACCTCCGGTGAAACCGGAGGCAAATGAACCAACGAGTTTGAGAACCCCGAAGTGGGTTCAATATAAATTTAAACATTCTCTTAAACCAAAATAACTATGTGCAAAAAAACGAATGACCCCAAACAAATCATGATCTGCTTTTTAAAGTATCTTGGCTATCAACCTGTTGTAACCGAAGAAATACATTTTAGATGCAATGAAGATCATACCGTCGAACCGTTTAGGATAACTCTTGTAACATTCATTTTAGATCCTGTGGAACCATCGTTAAAAGGCTACTAAGGTTCAATTAATGCATTTGGAATAAAATAATGTTGCATCAATTTCTCTTTTACCCCTAAATCCCCCAAAGGGGACTTTCGCCATCTCTAATCATTTCCGATGCTTGCAGTTTAAGCCCCTTCAGAGCTTGTCCCGATAGATATCGGGAGGTTTGGGGTGAAAAATACAACAGATTAAATCAGTTAAATGAATTCATATATTTTTTACAGAAATCTAATCATCTTAAAAATAAAAACAATGAAAAAAAATGCAGAAGTAACCCTGACTCCTTTAGCTTTCATTGAGCAAACGTTAAAGGAAATTGCGTCTTGTGATGCATCCATTAAAGCCATCAATTCAGAAGTGGATCAGGCTATTGTTTTATTAAAATCAGAACGTGCTGACGAACTCCTTGATTTAAAGTCAAAACAGGAAAAAGCATACTCCGCTTTGGAAGATTTTGCCACTAAAAATCAGGATATTCTTTTCTACGACAAAAAATCTTTATCCGCCCAGAATGGCACTTTCGGTTTCAGAATGGGCAAACCCAAATTTACATTGATGCCCAATTTTTCATGGCCTGCAGTAACTTCAATGATGAAAGTTTTACTGCCCGATTATATTCGCACCACTTACGAAATTGCTAAAAATAAACTCATGGAAGACCGGGAGCTCAGTGAAGTTTCCAAACATTTTTCAACCCTTGGGTTAAACATTGTCCAGGAAGAAAACTTCTTTGTCGATCTGAATAAAGTCTGACCGGGAAAAGAATAACTGGTCCCGCGGTTAATAGAAACATTACTGCCCGGTAATAAAATCAGGCAGTAATTTTCTCTTTTTTAGTCTTTTTGCTGTGATAAAAACTCCATTATTTATGGGATTTGAACAAAAGTAGCCTCAGGTTCGAGAATAATTTATCCGGCTACACGCTAATGATGTATTATATCACTCAATATAAGATATTTACAAATGAATCAGGGCTATATTGACATATATTAACTGCATTTTTATTTCAAGATTGAATCCACTTTCGCAAACAATTCCTACTTTTCACGGTTTTAAAAGATCCGTAAGTGCTTTTATGTCCGAATTCATGCTTTGAAATAACATCTTTTACATGCAAAAATTTAATAAAATTCTTATTGCCAACCGTGGTGAAATAGCTATTCGAATTATGCGAACATGCCGTGAAATGGGTATTTCCACAGTTGCTGTATTTTCTGATGCCGACCGCACATCCATGCACGTCAGGTATGCAGACGAGGCTTATCATATCGGACCTTCCACCTCATCCGAAAGTTATTTGAATGCTGATAAAATTATTGATGTTGCCAAAAAAACGAAAGCCGATGCGATTCATCCGGGTTACGGTTTTTTATCAGAGAATGCCGGCTTTGCGCAAAAATGTGCGGATAATGGTATCAAATTTATCGGTCCGTCACCCCAGGTGATTAATCAGATGGGCAATAAGATCCAGGCCCGGTTAACCATGATTGCCGCAGGTGTACCAGTTGTTCCCGGAACTACTGAAAGTTTAAAAACAGAAAAGGATGCCGTTGATACCATTAATAAAATAGGATTACCGGTTATGGTAAAGGCTGCTGCAGGTGGCGGCGGAAAGGGAATGAGGCTTATAACCAGCGATAAAGATATTGTATCCCTGGTCAGATCGGCCCGGTCAGAGGCAAAATCATCGTTTGGTAATGATTCGGTATATATTGAAAAGTACATTTCTTCACCACACCACATCGAATTTCAGATATTAGGCGATCAACACGGCAATTTCATCCATTTATTTGAGCGTGAATGTTCCGTTCAACGCCGGCATCAAAAAATGATTGAGGAAACACCCTCGCCCCTGATGACACCCGAATTAAGAAAGAAGATGGGTGAATATGCAGTTGAAGCTGCCAGGACTGTGAATTATGAAGGTGCCGGAACCATAGAGTTTTTAGTAGACAACGATTTGAATTTCTATTTTCTGGAAATGAATACCCGTCTTCAGGTCGAACACCCTATTACCGAACGCATCACGGGTATTGACCTGGTAAAACAACAGATTTTAATCGCAGAGGGTCATCCTTTATCTATAACTCAGGATAAATTACGGCAGACCGGCCATGCCATTGAATGTCGTATTTATGCCGAAGATTCAGACAATAATTTCATGCCTAACCCCGGGAAAATATACAACATTACACAACCTTTAGGTTTGGGTGTGCGATCGGACGGATATGTGTACGAAGGTTATGAAATTCCGATTTACTATGATTCGATGATTTCGAAGCTGATTGTTTGGGCAGAAAACCGAACAGAAGCTATCGAACGAATGAAAAGGGCACTTTATGAATATAAAATCACAGGAGTAAAGACTTCGATTAAGTTTCTGGAACGAATCATGGATACGGCTGATTTCCGAAGTGGAAATTACGATACAAACTTTATAGAAAAGAATAAATCAACTCTTCTTGCCGACACCAAATGTACGCCCGAATGCGAAGATATGGTTATCATTGCTGCATACATCGAATATCTGGATCGACTGAATATTGCCCAGACTTCGAAAGAAATGTATACCGCCCAGAACCGTTGGAAAAAGTACACCTATCAAAAGAATTTTGAACGCCTGTAAACCCCTTGTAAAATGTCAGTAGAAATCAAATTAGATCAGCGAATTGCTTCAGTTGAAATATTAAAACAATATGAGAACCTTCTTGAAATTAAGGTTGATGACCGGATTTACCAGGTGGATTTGATGCACAATGACGAAGGTATTTTTTCGATCCTTGCCAATGGCCGCTCTTACAACATTGAGTTGGTACCTCAACCCAAACCAAAGCTTTTTACAGCCTATACTCTATATCACAATTATGATATAGAGGTAATAGATGCAGAATCAAGGTATTTGAGGAATCGGTCTGGAGCCGTACAACTCACGTCTGAAAATACCATTTCCTCTCCCATGCCCGGGAAGGTGATAAAAATACCGGTTAAAATTGGTGATGAGGTCAAAAAGGGAGATACAGTTATTACAATTTCGGCCATGAAAATGGAGAGTGAGTATAAATCGCCAATTGACGGAAAAGTGATAAAAATCTTTGTAAGTGAAGGTAGTACCGTTGATGCACATCAAAAATTAATAGAAATTGAATAAAAAGACGGAAGACAGAAGACGGAAGACAGAAGACTTTCTCCCGGCTCCCGAATCAAATAGAAATAACAAAAACATTTCAAACAATAGTAACAATAGAAACATTTTATGGATTTAAAAGCCAAATTTGATCAGTTTGAAACCCTGAACCAGGAAGCTGAATCAGGCGGAGGAGTAAAACGTGTTCAAAAACAACACGAAGCTGGTAAGAATACAGCCCGCGAACGGATTGCGATCTTATTGGATCCGGGTACATTTAATGAAATCGATAAGATGGTGACCCATAAGGCCACTGAATTTGGAATCGATCAGTTAAAATATCCCGGGGACGGTCTGGTTTCGGGCTATGGTAAAATAAACGGTCGTCTGGTTTATGTTTTTGCACAGGATTTCACTGTCTTTGGCGGTACTTTAAGTCGTACAAATGCAGATAAAATTCTCAAGCTTCAAGACCTTGCCATCAAAATGGGGGCTCCTGTCATTGGACTTAATGATTCAGGTGGTGCCCGTATACAGGAGGGAGTAGAAAGTCTGGCTGGATATGCTGACATTTTCCATAACAATGTGATATCATCAGGTGTAATTCCACAAATCAGCGCCATTCTGGGTCCATGTGCAGGAGGAGCTGTATACTCCCCTGCCCTGACTGATTTCATATTTATGGTTGAAAAAACAAGTCATATGTTTGTGACAGGACCTGAAGTAATCAGGACTGTAACACACGAAGATGTGACCAAAGAAGAGCTTGGCGGGGCTATTACACATGCATCGAAAAGCGGAGTGGCCCATTTTACAGGAAGTGATGAAGAACAAACTCTCATGATGGTGAGAGAACTTTTTAGCTTCATCCCGTCGAATAATATGGAAGAACCACCATTGAAAGTGTGCACTGATCCTGAAAACAGGCCTGATCCATCATTAAATCATATTGTCCCGGTAGATCCAAACAAACCCTATGACATTAAGGACATCATTCATAAAATCATTGATGATGAACATTTTCTGGAAGTTCAACCCCACTATGCAGCCAATATAGTTATCGGCTTTGCACGTATGGGTGGGAAACCCATTGGAATTGTGGCCAATCAGCCAGCCTACCTCGCAGGAGTTCTTGATATTAATTCATCGACAAAAGCAGCCCGTTTTGTTCGTTTCTGTGATGCATTTAATATTCCACTAGTCACTTTGGTCGATGTGCCTGGCTTTTTGCCCGGAACAGCCCAGGAATTTGGTGGAATCATCAAGCACGGGGCCAAACTTTTATATGCTTTTGCTGAAGCAACAGTTCCCAAGATTACCCTTATTACCCGTAAAGCCTACGGTGGTGCCTACGATGTCATGTCAAGCAAACACATTGGTGCAGATGTGAATTTTGCTTATCCTACAGCCGAAATTGCAGTCATGGGTCCTGAAGGTGCAATTAATATTTTATACCGCGGAAAGCTTTCGGATGAGGAAAAATTTGAAGCCGTTGAGGATTATCGTGAAAAATTTGCGAATCCATACCGGGCAGCTGCCCTTGGCTATATTGATGAAATTATTTTACCACAGGATACCCGATATAAAATTATTCAGGCATTAAACATGACTCACAATAAACGAAAATCGAATTTGCCACGCAAACATGGCAATATTCCGCTTTAAATGATTGAAACATATAGTTCCAGTAGTTCGTAGAAATAAATGAACGAAAATGAATGGAGGTATATGATGAAAAAACAAATCAATAATTACAATCAGTTCATTTTGGGAGCAGTTATACTTATAATCGGGATCATAATTTTTGCTGCTATTCCAAATCCTGTGCGATATGTTGGAATAATCTTAATTTTGCTGGCTATC
>Ga0302296_1003388_pt1 | contig 10269 bp, 8 predicted proteins | sample III_Fen_N3_1_FD_194546 | JGI IMG/M metagenome (GOLD analysis project Ga0302296, IMG submission 194546) | Peat permafrost microbial communities from Stordalen Mire near Abisko, Sweden - III_Fen_N3_1 | ecosystem: Environmental > Terrestrial > Soil > Wetlands > Permafrost | place: Sweden: Abisko... | reverse complement strand
ATATGCTACTAACAGGGGTAATGCTCATTGGCTGTATCCTGTCCGTAAAAGGTTTAAAGTTCTTCTTTGGAGAATTTTACGCAAGCATCTCCTTGTTGATGATAATTCCAATTGCGATGGCACTTGCAGGGGTTATTGTAGTTGGTAGCATTTACCTGAACAACTTTTCAAATCGGTTTCGTGGTCAAAACGATTTTGTTTTTTACCAGTTAAAAGTAGCAGCCTACGCAATGGTACTGTTCATTCCGGCAATGAACCTGCTCGAAGGGTTTGATTCCAACTATAGGCCGGTAGTGATGGCTCTTAATATTGTTGGTTGTGTAATTGATTTTATTCTTCATACCTCACTGGTTTCAATGAGCAGCGTTTTTACGACTGCTGAGGATTCAAAGACGGCTATCAAAATTATGCGTCTAAAAGACAAAGCATTAGCTATAGCAGATCAAAAACTACGAGCATTTAACGAGATTTTCATGAAGGGGAAAGCCATATTCACTAATTCTGCAAAACATATGGTAAGCAGTTTTAAAGAATTGCAAATTATTAACCCTCAAGCTGCGGCTAATGCACTCTTGCTTCTTGATAATTTTACCATTTGGATGATTAACAATAAGGTAATGCAACATGCATTAATTCCTTACCACGCTGATGAGAATGGTCATCCAGTTGTTGAATTGGGATATTTCACATCACAGCAAGACACCTTCAGACTTGGTTGGGACAATATGAGTAGAGTTAATGTATCTAATTCCGATGTTCAATCAGAACAAGTCCTTAATGGTCAAAGGCAAGTAACAGAATTACCTGTAGATAACGAAACTCCGCAAAATGTACAAAATAAGGTTGAAGATGAATATCCGCAACATCAAGAAGTTGAGCAAACAGAAAATCATCCGGAAGATTATGAAGCTATGCTGGACAATGTCAATCACAACGATAAAACTTTATAAACAATTTAAAAAACAGGTATGAGCGAAATTATAGAGCGTACAAACGTCATCAGCATTGCTGAAATTCCTGCACAAGATATCCATGCTTCGATGGTAAAACTCAACGAGATGAGTACATATCAGCCACTGAACATAGTTTTTTCTAACTTGAGTTCTTATATACAGGGTGATGTAATGAGTGCTATCCAATCAACTACTGGTACTCTCACCTTTTCAACTGCCAGAACATCGATTAAAAGTCCTAATATGTTACGGACTTCTTTTAAGGATACCTTTTTACCCACTTTAACGAAAATGGAAGCTAAAGGGATAAATCCAATCGTTGCCAGAAAAGCTACTTTATTGAATACCTTGAATAAGATGGATTTTAAAATAAAGCAAAGCGAAGCAATAAGCAGTAATTTAAAAGCTGTACTTCAGGCAAATGATCTGAGAACACTGAACACTGAAATTAAAACAGTAATGAACAAGTTGGAAACAGTTCACACTGATATCTTTGCTCAAAATATTGCAACTGCCTGTGCTATTGCAAGTAGTAATATTGGATTCAAAAAAGTCGAAATTAAGGCTGTTCAAGGAAAGTTGGAAGTGATTGCAAGTAATAATCTGGGACAACATATATTATCTGAAATCAACGTTGATCCCAAAACAAATCAGGTCAACGCCAATACCGAAACCATCGGCATAACTGATGGTAGCTGCAAGTCAACAATCAATCAATTTAATGAAGAACTGAAAAGGTTGAATATCAAAATTGGCAATGAGAAAAACACTTATACAGGTGGGGTTTGTCAGATACCATATGCTAAAATAATTGATATGCAGGATAAAGAATCCAAAAAGCAAAAAGAAATTGATCGTACAAGAAAATTAAATAACAACAAACAATTAAAAAACTAATACTATGTCAACAGCAGTTAATAAAATTCTTGAACCGTTTGCTCAAGGTAGAAGTTGTATCATTCAACAGGGTCGTAGCTTATATGATCTGGAGCTTAATTCTACTGGTCAGATTCAACCACTACTTGAAATTCTTCGTAATCAGGCCCTCATCGAACATAATCTGGTTATGGTGCAATACAGTAGATCCACTGGAGTCACTTATGATCTTTCGGAACTTAACTCCTCAGAAAGAAATAATGTGGTAAAAGTTCTTTCCGACCTAGGCATACGAAACACTACTGCTGCAAAGTGTTCTGGGGATGAAAATGAGTTTATTCTTATTTTACGTGCATTACATCGTCTTGGTCAGCAAACAACTCCACTTACACTCAGGGACGGTGTTCCATTAAGATTTCTCATTCTTATCGAGTTTTCTGAGCATCTCTTGCCTCAGTTGAATAATGGAACCCATACGCAGGAACAGATTATGGCAATAGAACTGGCTCTAAGACTCAGTAATTCTCTCGGTTTCCGGAAGAGTCAGAATTACACTATTCTTTCCGAAGCTAGACCTGGTTTAATGGAATCATTGATCTACCAAAGTATGGATTCGATAACTATTTTGCAACCGGGTATTTCTGAAAAACTAGATTTTATCAATGCGTTGAGAATCCGTTATACAAATGCAAATGTAGAGGAATTTCTTACTGATGACGTGATAGCCAACCTGAGTTCAGGGACACCCAATCGTTCTCTGGAAACAATTTTTCTGACAAGTGAAAAAACTAAGCAGAATATTACACCGAAAAAATTATTCAGTCGTAAGCAAGCAGACATTATTTCATTAAGTGAAGGTACACTTGAAGCTATCGACCATGATAGGGTTAAAGGAATAAAGATTGTAGGTACAACAATCCAAAAACCAATGCAAATTCTAAACCGAATTGCGAATGGATTGAAAGAGGGAAATAAGAATATTCCAAGAAATATTATCCTCTGTGGTTCACCCAGTGGAGGAAAAACAGTTCTTACACTAATTGCTGCCGCAAATGCTTCAGTTCCGGCCTTTAATTTGGTGAATCCTAAAAGTCAATGGGTTGGCGAATCTGAAAGACGTACAAAGGTCATGTTTAACCTTCTAAAGGAACTTGGAGGACTTGCACTGATTGATGAAATTGAAATGCAGTTGCCTATGAACCGAAATCAAAATTCTTCTGATTCTGGTGTAACAATGAATTTAATTGGCCAGTTGCAATCCTTTACAGCGGATACTTCGCTTTCCGGTAAAGTCTGTATAGTTGGTACATCAAACAAACCAAATGCCATCTCTGAAGCACTTAGACAGAGATTTATTATTCTTCCGGTTCTTATGCCATTAGAACAAGACTATCCTGAAATTATTCTTAGTATCGCTGAAAGTTTAAACCCAGCCATTGTTATTGATAAAAATGATTCAAGGCTTGCTTCAGCTTCCGAAAGGTTTTCTCGTGCTGGGGCTGCGCCAAGAGAGATTCGTGAAGCCCTGGTTGCTTCTCAAGCAGTTCTTTGTGATGCATTAAGTATTGACCACATTGAATTTGCCAGTCATGATATAATACCTAATAACAACAGAATAGCCAGTATTTTCAGTGATTATGTTGCTATAAGTTATTGCAGAAATAATAGCTTTTTACCTTGGTGGAAAGATGACAGTAATGCACCTGATCCTGCCTATCCATATCCTGATTACATCAGGGAAATACTGAACGATGATTATTCAATCAATCAGGAAAAATTGAATAAACGTATCAGTGAATTAGAACCTTATGCAAATGTTTAAGATGAAACCAAACAACGTTAACAATGCATTCCAAGAGTACATAGAAAGTTGCCTTCTGCACCCATATACGCAACACCAACATCTTTCAGGTACTGGCGCAACTTATTTTCTTGAAGAAAAACTGCGTACATTTTACAATAAAAAACATGCAATAACCTTCAGTAATGCTACAACAGCCTTGCAAACCCTATGCATTGCGATGGATTTGAACAATACTGAAATTCTTACCTCTCCAATAAATTGGGGAGGTTCAATTTCACCGTTTTTATTGCACAGAAACAAACTTCGTTTTACGTCATTTGACCCTGTTACATTAAATCTTTCTGTGAGTGATTTACCTTGGGCAATAACTTATAAAACAAAAGCAGTTTTATCGGTTGATTATAATGGAACTCCTGTTGATTCTCAAGCTATAAAATCATTTTGTATGGACAATAATTTATTCTATATCAGTGACAGTTCTCAAAGTATGGGTTCATTTATCAATAATAAACCAGCAGGATTTTTTGCGGATTCAATAGTTTTAAGTTTTTCTCCAGGAAAATCATTATTTGCTGGAGAAGGTGGTGCAGTATTAACTAATGATGATGAGCTTTTTGAAAAATTACTTTTGTATTCACAACATCCTTCAAGGCAAAAAACAATTTTAGGGCTAAGTTACACTAACGAATATACACCTATAAATGGGCGGATGAATCCATTTTCTGCAATTTTTCTGAATGAGACATTTGAATCGTCATTAAATGCGTTATATAAGAAACAGACCAAGTGTTTTAAATTGCTTTGTCAACTTCAAAAAATGGAACTTGTAGAACCAACTCCATATATCTCCAAACCGTCTTCTTCTACATTTTTTTCTTTTGTATTGCAATTAAAACCAAATGTAACATTACAAATGTTGAATTCATTTTTAATTGAAGAAAAACATCCATTTACAGCTATCCAGTCATCTTTCAGATTAATACCGTTTGATAAATCCTTTATGGATCAATTCAGTGGGAAGTTTTCTTGTTCCAACAGTCTATTGGAACTCAACATATCTCTAAATAAAGGAAATTACATAAGATTAATAAACTGTCTACCTAATAAACATCCATGAAAATAATGATTCTATTTATACTTTTTATTTTCACTTTTTATTTAATCATGTCTAGCCTTGTTAAATTTATTTTTTGGTTTGTGAAAATAGTGGTTAAAATGATTGTGGTTTCTATTTTTATTTTTATAGTACTCGAATTGCTGATTTTCAATAGGTAGGATGACTTAACTAAATGATTTAAAAACACAGACAATTTATGAACACTATTGGAAAATATACAATCGATTCTTTAGAAAATATATCGCGTCATTCTCCCGAGTGGAAAGAATTTGTACAATGGCAGCACGAACGGATTATGGAAAGACTTGAACGGTATAATCGCGTTTCGACTGCAAAAGAGCAATTGGAAGAAACAGGAGATTTAACTCCGTACCAGCTCTACAAGACATCTACTGTTAGTCCATTTTTGATTGAAGCCCTGGAACGAATTAAGAACGGTAAGTATGGTATTTGTAAATATTGTGGAAAGGAAATACCTGTAGGAAGATTATTGTTGGTAGCTCCTGCTTTGCAATGTATGGAATGTAAAAATATAAAATAATCACGAAAAAGAGCAGAAATCTATGACCGACTTTGAAAGAATACTCCGGTTTCTTGAAAACACAAAACGCAAAGATAATTTCGTATTACTTGATGCTGATTTGCAAAACGCCAACCTTATGGGGCTTGATTTGAGTAGGTCTGACCTGAGAGGTGCCAATTTTGATCACGCTGACTTACGGAAAATTGACCTTTCACGCACCAATCTTCAAGGCGCAAGTTTTGTGGGTACTGATTTAAGCGGAGCAATTTTAGATTATAGCTATTTTTATGGAGCTAATTTGAGAAAAACTAATTTAACGGGGGCAAAACTAATTGGCGCAAATCTTACTGGAATCAATCTTTCAACTGCAATCTTATTGGGTTGCGATTTTACACATGCAGACCTTTCCCGGTCATATTGTAGAAATAATCAGGTTGATTATGTGAATTTTACAAAAGCTGGTTTATCTCACTCTGACTTTTCCGGTTCAAATTTATCAAATTCCAATCTGAGTAAAGCAGATCTTCGTTATGCTAATTTTTCAACTGTCATTATCAATGATACCAACTTTACTGAAGCCAATCTTGAATCTGCCGATTTGAATGAGGCAACGAGTACTTATGCAGACTTTACAAAAGTCAACCTGAAAAGAACGGTGTTATCAAATGCTCAATTGAGAGGGTCTGTTTTTGAAAATGCTATAATGATTCATACCAGATTGTACGATACAAATCTAACGAATGCAAAATTAATAGGAGCTGACCTTAGCGGTGCTCACCTCGAAAACACAAGATTATCGGGTGCCGACTTATCTGGTGTGAGTATTGATGAATATTATGATATAGAGTATCTTAAAACGCTATTTTAACGCTATTAATCTTTTATACAAAAATACAATTATGATTCAATTGAAAGTAAAAGGAAAAAACAGGAGAAAGTTATTCTTTTTGTTACTTTTTGGTGCATTCATTTGTCCAATGCAAGGTCAATCAGACGTGAAACCTGAATCGAGCAATAGTTCTAAATCTATGTTAATGAATGATTCAACTGTAACTGACATTGATGGTAATATTTACCACACAGTTACAATTGGTGATCAGACGTGGATGGTTGAAAATTTAAAAACTTCACATTATAGGAATGGTGAAGCTATACCTAATTTAAAAGTTGATTCAATCTGGGTAAGTGCTAGTGTTGGTGCTTGGTGCAATTATAACAATGACTCTTTAAATGATTCCAAATATGGTAAACTCTACAACTATTTTGCTATAGAAGATACTCGTAACTTAGCACCTGTAGGTTGGCATTTACCAACATGTTTCGAATGGGCAATTCTCGAAGATTATCTTAAAATTATAGGTTTTAAACTGAATAATAAATCGGACATAAAAGATAGTGAAATAAATATCGCCAACCTTTTAGCTGCACCAACAGATTGGGCTAAATGCACTGAACCCGGTTCTGTTGGCAACGAACAAACTCAAAAAAATCAAACTGGTTTTTATGGTTTACCTTGTGGCTATCGAAGTCAAAATGGGCCATTTAAGAGTATATCAAAATCAGGTCATTGGTGGTGTGTAAATATTTCTAATAATATGTTGGTTCTTAGTCACAACTTATCTTATGACACAAATGCTTTAGAGTCGTCTCTTGGGTTTAAATGGAGAGGTTTATCAGTTCGTTGTGTAAAAGATTGAATAAGTATCAGCATAGGTCGATTAAAGCTGTCAGGCTCCGCCTGAAAGCTTATTACGGACAACTCGGCAGGGCAACCACCTGCAGGCAAAAATCCTCACCCCTCGTTCCTCTGGGTTTGCACAGTCTTTTTGCCTGCCTCCCCACAATCCACGCTTCGTTGTTTTTTTTCTGTCACACTTTTTGCAAAAGGCAAAAAAAGACGTTTGCACTCCAACCGCCACCACCGTGCTGCACTTGCGCCAGAAAAAAAACCAACCCAAAGCTTTTGCCCCGCTCCGCTGCCCGAAAAGCCTCAAGATTTCCCCACCACCCATTAGTTGTTGCAATATCAAAAAATAGTTCGGGTTTTATTTCCTTGTGCCTGCGGTCGGTTCATTCTCTTCACTCATTCCGTTTCGGGAGACGCTGATCGTGCCTCTCTACACATCCACCCTTCACTACATTGCGTTCAGTTCATTTTACCCACCTCAGCACCGCACAGCATAGGTGTCTTAGTCGTTCCATTCCACAACAATCCACGCAGTCATTCCATTTCGCTTAACGGCTGTAATCCTCACACAAATAAATCCACACACAAACAGCCAGTAAAGCTCCATTTCATTTCCCAACGCCTGTTTCATTCCACGCCAAATCCACCCATGCTATTTTCCAACGCATTTCCAATGGTCTATTTTTCATACTGCGGCGAGTCCACCCCATTAAAACGACTAAAGGCAGAGCGGTAAGCAATTACACCTAATCGGTGCGTTGTTCAGGCGTACCACCAACCAGAAATTAATGCCCCGAAAAACCAGATTCAACTTTTATGCATGTTTATTTTTACTTGAAACATAAAAGTTATAACAGGTTTTCAATGGGGACAGCGGACACAACCCGTTTTTTTCTCGCCTGACACTTCGAGTCCCGGTATCCACTCAAAAAAAATGCGTTGTGATAGAGTTTGATAATGTTGAAAAGTAAGAATAAGTTTTCGGAAATTATTCTTACTTTTTCAGAATATGGATACTGGAAAACTTATTTCCTTCTTTCCAACATTTAAAGTAATTCGCAATTTAAGTTTTAAGTTTAACTTGAAATAAATGCCCCAAAACAATATGCCTGTTTTTAGAGACCATTTTCCTTGAACCCAAGAAAAAACAGGCAAACTGTTTTTGAATAGGGACAGAGGATAAACTACATTCAGCGGATGAATTATTTTGCTTACGCTCAAATAAAAATAATTCATCCGCTAAAAGAAGTTCCTCTTATTTTAGCACTTCGTGCAACAAATACATGTTTACACTTCGTGTATGAGAAAAAGGAGGTGCTTACTGTTTTGTACATAATTGGGATAAATAGAAAAAGTGAGTTGATATGTTTGGTTGATTGTTTGTTGACTATATTTTATGTCAGCATGATTTTAATAATTTGGTTCAGCAATATTTAATGTTGACTTGTTTCATAACCGAGACAATATATCGTTGGCTTGTTGACAAGATTGTTTGTTGACATGTTGACAAGATTGCAATACTTCTTGAGCTCAAGTTGTCAAACAATCAATCTTTAAAACTAACAATAAATCTAACCAGATTTATTGTTGACAAGAAGTTTGACAAGCAATCTTTCAAGTAAATTGAAACAATAAATAAAACTCTTTTCATACTGTCTTAGCCTGACACAATATGTCTCCGTTTGTCTTACATACAGCTTTGGCACAATTCAGAAACATAAACTAATTTTGCGCTATCATTTAGAAGCTCAATTCGATAAATTTCTATGCAGTCAATAAGACTAATTGTATTTGCACTTAGCAAATGGCAAGTTGTATTTTGAGCTGCTTGAAATTCTTTCAGCAGCTCAAAATGACTTGCCCTTTCAGGGGGAAAAGCACCGCCGAAGTTGGTGCTTTAGAAGAATAATTCTCGATAATGAGTGCTATTTTTAATATCCTATGTAGGGAAATAATTTAACTACTTTTCAATTTCGAGTTTAATCTATTTGAGGATTTTTTAAACGTAAACTGTTGAATTTTGAAAGGAATGTTGCCCTATAGTTTATCACAAATAAGATTTATTGAGCCAAAAGTATTGATAATATGATTTTTTCAACAATTAGGAATCAATAATCCACTACATGCAAGAGAAAATTACGATTAAAAATGAAAGATAAATGACATGTAAGTAGAGAATATATAGTAATGTCGTATAATATTGTGATATTAGTTTACAAGCAGTTTAAAACATTCATGATTCAATGCTAAAAAAATCAATAACTTTGGAGGCTTATTTGAGTATAGAGATTCCTAAGAAACAATCTCTCTTATCAGCAAAACAGAAATATCAAAATAACACAATATGATTTACATACAATCCAATATTGGTGGTCGCACTGAAAACCAAGATTTTTATGGTTACACACAAACAAAGTTTGGAGAACTTATAGTAGTTTGTGATGGTATGGGAGGACATAACGGTGGACGATATGCCGCTGAAAGAGCTGTACAAATAATTATTGAAGAAGTAACCAAAAGCATTGATATAAATCCTAATGAAACACTTCAAGCAGCGATTTTAAAAGCGAATTTGGCAATCTTGCAGGAAAGTAGTACAAATGATAGTCTCAAAGGAATGGGGTCAACTGTGGTGGCTTTGCTCGTCACTCCCGAAAGAGCAATATGCTGCCATGTAGGAGATAGTCGAATCTACCAATTAAGAAAAGGTAAAATACTTCACCGTACCTCTGACCACTCTTTGGTTTTTGATTTAGTTCGACAAGGTAAAATGACAGAAGAACAAGCCCGACTTTCAGATAAATCAAATATTATTACCCGTTCTTTGGGAATAAGTCCGACTGTGAATGTTGAAATTGCTGTCAATCTGAGCTACCAAACAGGCGATCGTTTTTTGTTGTGTCCAGATGGAATTTGGAGTATGATTCGTGAAAATCAACTGATAGAAATGATTTCTGAAGAAGTAGATGTTGAATCTGTAGTTGCTAAATTGGTTGAGAAAATAAATACGATTGGAATTGCTTGTGGTGGAAATCATGACAACTTGACCGCTGCATTGATTGAAATGGAAACAAGCTCATAATAGAAAGTTGTTTCCAACAAACCGCTTGCACAAAAATACGGTAATAATAATTATTCTCCGTATATTTGTGCAAAACTAGCAATATGGGAACAATAGATGAAATATTTACGAAGAACAAAGGATATTTGACATCGAAACTTATCCGTGGGAATAGATCACTTTACTATCAGTTGAAAACTATGTTGGACGCTGAAAAAGTGGTTCAGATAAAACGTGGATTGTATCGT
>Ga0302296_1003384_pt1 | contig 10278 bp, 5 predicted proteins | sample III_Fen_N3_1_FD_194546 | JGI IMG/M metagenome (GOLD analysis project Ga0302296, IMG submission 194546) | Peat permafrost microbial communities from Stordalen Mire near Abisko, Sweden - III_Fen_N3_1 | ecosystem: Environmental > Terrestrial > Soil > Wetlands > Permafrost | place: Sweden: Abisko... | reverse complement strand
AATATCCTGCACGTAAAGCAAATTGTTTGTTGTACCAGTATTCAACGCCAACAGAAAAATTTATTTCCTTAAATTCTTCCTTCATTCCACCCGGGGCATCGCTAAACGAACTGAATATACCGGCAATGGGCGACTTGGTAGAACCTAAGCCAGTAAGAATATCGACGCTGTCTTTACTTGGAGTTGGCACCAACAACTTATTTGCATCGAAAGCAAATGTGATCGTATTGTAAGGGTCCATCTCAGTTTTATAGGAAACTCCAATTTTCAAATTGGTAGGAATAAAATCCTTTGTTTCGCCATCGGTATAAGATATTTTACTACCAATATTCGAGATATTGATACCCGCTGCGATGGTCGAATTTTTACGGTTCATGCGAATCTGATTCTGGTAATAGAAAGCAACATCAGCAGCATAGGATGTTCCGGCATGGGTTACCGTACCATTAACCATTTGACCACCGGTAAGATCTGAACGGATATAACGCAGTGCTACGGCGCCTGAGAAATTATCGGAAAGCAGCCGTGTATAGCCCATATCGATAGCAAACTCATTAGGTTTTTGCTGGCCCAACTGATCACCATATTCACTCATGAACTGGATATTGCCTAAAGTGAAGTATCTCAGCGAAGCACTAACGGTTTGGTGATCATCTAGCCTCTTGTAACCTGCCAAATAGGCCAGATTAATATCTTGTACCAAACTTCTAAGCCAGGGTGTATATGACAGGCCAATTCCCATTTCACTCTCGGCGAAGGCATATTTTGCCGGGTTCCAATGTTGGGAATTCACATCGGGTGAAAGGGCCACACCGGCGTCACCCATTGCACCTGAACGGGAATCGGGGGCAATCGTTAAAAAAGGTACACCGGTGGTAATCGTATTTGCACCGGTAGTAGAAGTTTTTTGCGCAAAAGTGCGTGGGACTATAATTCCGACACAGAGAATGACAGTTAATAGTAAAGTAATTTTCTTCATATTAATTCGTTCGATTTTTGAATTTGCAAATATATGTGTTTGTACAGGAGATCTATCACTTGATAAACAAAAATTTAAACGGATATCCCTCGTAAATAGTATTGGGATAGTTGGGGAATATATTTATTTTTAACGGTAAACATATACCAGCCGGCCAGAACCACTGCTTACGCGGCTATCAGAGGTAACCGTTAACCTGTAAATATAAACTCCGGCCTTCATTTTTAACTGTCTTGCAACCGGATTCCATACCAAAGGAGCACTTTCAGTCCCGGAGGAACCCACTTTTGTCTGATAGATTTCAATTCTTGATCCATTGGTCTCAAAAATTTCCAGACTGACATCGAATGTTGCATCAGGCTGGTTATGTGTAAACATGAACTGAGTTTGTCCATTCGTGGGATTAGGGAAACAGTTAACCGATTCAATTCTGAAAACATCCTTTACAAAGAAATGAATTTCCTTTTCTGAGGAATTATTCAATACATCCCATACCTTCAATTTTAAAATGTGTTCACCTCCTGCTAAATTGGTAAGCGGAAATACAATCTTACCTGATTTATAATTGTCTTTATCCCCCTCAAAATAGTCATTTAGGACCATGACATTAGAATTATCATTATCCAGGATTGCAGTAATATCATGTCCTATCCCTGTCCCTGATGTATTTATTCCTGTTTCATCACTTATATTGGCTATTAATACCGAACTTGCGCTTACAGTACCTCCGTCCTTGAATGAGGTTGAATTTAGAAACAGATCAATTTGCGGACCGTTTGCATCGGAAATTGTAGCATTGGAGGAACCCCCAATATAAAAATCATCAAAATAGCCCTGAGCATCGATTGAATCATTGTAAGCGTAATAGAGAATCTTCCCTTTATCGAGTTTAAAGGAAACATCTTTAGGAACAAAAAATGAGAACTCAAATTCACCATTTGTAACACTTGCCAATCCTTTATAGATAATATTATTCTGAACTACATAACTAAAGGGGTCCTGACCTTCATTTGCAAGCGTTTTAACATGCATAGCCTTATCGTACACGGTCGGAATGATTTCACCATTAAATGATGAAAGTTTTATCCCGTTATTATCGGCAACAAAACCCTTAACAGTTACCACCGAAAGTGTACGCATCGTGTCAACTTCAGCATCGGTATTTTTACCATCAATACTAGTAGTTTTAACCTGGAAATTTGGATTGGCCAGTCTTAGGGCAGGATCGGCCAGCAATGAGAAATTTAATTGGTTGGTACCTGTATTGGCAGAAGCTTTAGCTAATCTCATTACATCGCCCATGCGCAAATTATTTCCCTGTTGATCTTTTTGGAAAATGTAATTAAAAAACTTTCTATTCAGTATTGAATTGGCACCTGAATAAACCAGGCGTGTCGTGGAAAAAAGGCCTATGGCACCACCTCTTGGATTAAACAGAAAATATTCGCCTGCAGAAGTTTCATCAGAATCAAATCGGCTGTATTCGCAAGTGGCTGTAGCAAAGATGGGAAGACGATTGTAATTTGACAATGAGCTGATTTGGCTGATATCAAATACGTTTTCGTCAGCCAGATTCTTTTCATTGGCATGTCCTGTATAATTCAGCACCAAGGTTCCTTCCTTTAGCCTATTATTGATAGCATTAGTAACGTCTGGATAACTCTCCCCCCCCGCAGATGTAATTTTTTTGTATGCATCAAAGTATATTTTATCCGTAAAGAATGCCGGATAGGTATCATTTAAAAAATTCGACATACCATCAGCCTGCTCCATATGCACATTGGTAAATCCATCATTGAGGTTTCCATCATCTGCAATAAAAGTAACCACATCTCTCCAGTTACCCAAGGTGACCTTTTTGTTGTAATTCTTGATCTTAACAACTACTGAGATTGCGTCATCCGGCGAATAAGCTGGTATCCTGCCTATTCCCAAATCGACAACTCCCTGAAATCCGCCTTCGTTGGGATCAAGGAAAACGAAAAAGTCATCGGTTACAAATGACTCAGTTGGCGCAAGTGAATTGTCAGATTGATAGGTTGGAATCAAATTGTGATTTTTACCCAATATATTTCGGTTATCGTAACTCCCATCACCCAAAAGCAATATATATTTCAATGTGTTCTTTCCGCTTTGCCTGCCAAGATCATAACACATTCTGAAATAGTTCCGTATACCGGCAGGATCAGGTAATCCCCCGGAAAATTCATTATAAATCACGTCAGGAGTTACCACCTGAACAGTCATTTGATCTTTAAGCCGATGAAAACTGGCTAAATCATTGGCCTCAGCCAGTAATGCCGAATTTGAAACAATAATCATCTCGGAAATATCAGTTGAATGTAAATTTTGGTTGGCAACATTGCCATTACCAACCAGTTCAGGTGAAGGTATCGTACCACCGGGATTAAAGGCAATATATTCGCGATAGGAGGTAGAATTCGATTTAAATTTCATTTGGCCGTTAGCATAAATAGCAGGTACCTCAACGGTATTACTGAAGTCAGTCACATCAAATATTCTGGTGGAAGCTGAAGTTCCATTCAGAACAAATTCCGAGATCAGAATCTGTCCATCAACACCTTTTCCTCTGAAAGAATAAAAATCTGAACTCATATTCAGAAGACTTGTGTAATTAACATCTATATAGTCGAGCCAGGCCTCCGATGAGTTATTTGATGAATTGTAGGTGAGTTTAACCTGTATATTTTTAGCCGGCAAACTTTCTGTGAAGACTGAAACCTGGTCATCCGCAAAGACAGAAGTCGGATCACTGTTATTTACAGCCTGAAAAACAACATTGTCGACTAATTTCCCATTAAGGCTGATATCCATATTACTTATGGAAGTAGACTTTCCGACAACAGGGATTACAAAACGTGCGGATTTCAGATCAGGATTATCGAGTACCAGATTTATGGATTGTGAACTACCGGCGTTAAATTGTTCACCAAACCAACGACTGCCTGAGGAGATTAAGTTGTGGGAATCCTTTTCATAGAATGCATAATTTGGGAACGATAAAATCTGTTTCCCGGCATTTTCGGTTAATTCAGGAATTTTATTAATCGATTTTGGGGTTCCCTGATCTGTCAGATAAAAATAGGTCTCAGTTGCATAATAATTCTGCTGATGAGTCAGAAATCCGGTTACCAAATCCTGGTTCAGTTGAATATTGCCAGTAGAGTAAAAAAAGACACAATCCTTACCTGCATTGTCTTTCCCTTTCCATATGGGATACGGACTGAGATCATCCGTTTGAATGTCCTTGTTCATGACTGGAAGCATATATCCACCATTTCCGTATAATGAGACCAGATCAGGATTTGTAAAACCCCATTGTTTTAACTGGTCGAAAGTAATTTTAAAGATGCCCTTGCTTAATGTTTTTATCTTGATCCATTTTCCTGATCCGAGTACTGAGGTAGCTTTCCATTGATAAGTTAAATCCGCAGACTTCAATTGCCTGGAATTCTCATTAATCACAATATTAAAAGCGACAAGTTTTTCAATGCGGTCGTTTCTTTTAACAAATGGGAAAATTGTCAGCCGTAAAATAGATTTCCCGGCAGATACGCCAATGTCTGATTTGAACTGTAATTCTGAATTCTGATAATTAATTAGTTTCGCAGAGGGGTGAAGAAGCGGCTCGAATACTGCGTTCGTGATTAAAATATCAGCTCCTGAAGAACCTAAATCAAAACTTTCAAACCAATACGGAATTCCTGTGTTGTCAATAATTACGCTACCTTCAAATTCAGGCTCTGAATTACCGTCATTCAGAGCCACATTTGGTGATGGTTGAATCCAGTTGATTGTTCGGTGATAATCAGCCGACCAACAATGAATGGAAAAGAATAATATCACACAAAAAAGAAATATTTTAGGCATTATTAAGTTATTTATTTCGACAGCAATTAAACGTTCAATTTCTGCGATTATTATTACTTTATGTTCTTATAAATAAATTAAATTAACAGTTATACAGTTATTCAGGTCAAAGATATACAGTAGAAACAAACATTTGCAAAAAAAAGAATAAATACCTGAACAATATCAATTCAACAATTTAGTTATATTTGTGAATCTTTAAGAAGGAAAATGATGGAATAAGCCATAAAGGTAAATTTCGCAATCCTTCAATAACAGGTTCCATTTGGCAAATAAAAAACAAATTATACACACATGAAATTTAGATCCATAATATTATTTGGTCTTGCCGCATTAATGGCTGGATGCGGATTGTTTGGAAAAGGCAAAGGAAGATCAGATTCATCCCATTCAACAGGATGGAAATTTGGGGACCAAAAAACTGGTGGCTTTCAGTCAGATGACAATTACGATCAGCAAACCGGACCGGGATTGGTATTCATTGAAGGTGGTACATTTACAATGGGTCGGGTTGAACAGGATGTAATGTTTGACTGGAATAACAGTCCGAAACGCGTTACGGTAGCCTCCTTCTATATGGATGAAACGGAGGTTTCGAATCTTGATTATCGTGAATATTTATTTTGGTTAAGAAGGGTTTATCCGGCTAATCCTGAAAAATACAAAACCGCTCTGCCCGACACATTAGTTTGGAGAGAAGAATTAGCCTTTAATGAACCGTATGTCACCAATTATCTGCGTCATCCAGCCTATGGAAATTATCCGGTTGTAGGGGTTTCATGGAAACAGGCCGATGCGTATTCAAAATGGAGAACTGACCGCGTTAACGAAAAAATACTGACCGATAAAGGAATTATTACCGCTGACAATACTCAAAGCGGGCAAAATGTATTTACAACTGAATCATACCTTGCAGGTTTATATACCGGGACCGAAGGCAAAAAACCTTTAAAGGATGCCGCAGGAACCGCTAGGAAAGTGCGCTGGGAAGATGGACTGCTTCTTCCAAATTACAGGCTTCCGACTGAAGCTGAATGGGAATATGCTGCACTTGGGCTTAAGGGAAATACTGAAGATGAATTATTATCAAATCGTAAACTGTATCCATGGAACGGAACTTATTTGCGTGATGATGCCAAGAAAACAAGGGGCCGGATGCTTGCAAACTTTACGCGTGGTCGTGGTGACCTTATGGGTATGGCCGGGTCTTTAAATGATAATGCCGATATTACAGCTCCAGTAAAGTCTTACAATCCAAACGATTTTGGTCTGTATTGTATGGCAGGGAATGTTAATGAATGGGTATATGATGTATACCGTCCGATGTCTTCAACTGATGTTGCTGAATTTCAACCATTCCGTGGAAATACATATACGAAATACAGAACAGATGCTGAAGGGAAACTGGTTCGCAATGAATTCGGCGAATTAGTGAAAGATACGATTGCAGATTTAAGAAACTTTAAAGATGGGGACTACAGTTCTCAAGTCATCGATGGAGAAGACTGGAATTCTGTTAATGGGAAGACCAAAACAAGTGCAATGTATGTTCAATCCAACAAAGAAGGTCAATTCTCATCTATCATTTCAGATGTTTCCCGCATTTATAAGGGAGGAAGCTGGAAAGACAGACCCTACTGGTTAAGTCCCGGTACCCGCCGATACAGACCCGAAACAGAATCTGCAAGTGATCTGGGATTCCGTTGTGCAATGACTCGCGTCGGTAGTCCGAGCGGATTATAATGTATTTAATTGCCAACTACATAAAACCTCATTTGAAAAAGTGAGGTTTTCTTTTTTTAATTCAAACCATGAATATTACAAGCTTATATTCCATTTTCCTGAATCATCCAATCGTAACCACTGATTCGAGAAACATTCCTGCCAACAGCATATTCTTTGCCCTTAGGGGAGATAATTTTAACGGAAATGTCTTTGCATCAGAAGCTATACGGAAAGGGGCCTCATATGCCATCATTGACGAACCCCAGTTTTCTGAAGATGAAAGATACATCCTTGTTGATGATGTCTTGCTTTGTCTTCAACAATTAGCCAGGTATCACCGTGACCAGCTTGGGTTGCCAATTCTGGCAATAACGGGAACCAACGGCAAAACGACAACGAAAGAACTTATCGCTGCCATCTTGTCAAAGAAATTCAAGGTAAATTATACACAGGGTAATTTGAATAACCATATTGGTGTACCACTCACCATTCTTGCAATGAATAAAGAAACAGAGATAGGTGTGGTTGAAATGGGGGCAAATCATCCAGGCGAAATCGATATCCTTTGTAATATCGCCAATCCAGATTATGGTATAATAACTAATATTGGAATAGCGCATCTGGAAGGTTTTGGTTCATATGAAGGAGTCGTCAAAACAAAGTCCGAGCTATACGATTATCTTAGAATTAAAGCTGGCAAATGTTTTCTGAATGCCGATAATCCTTTATTGGTTCGACAGGCCAATGGTCTGGAACAAATAAGTTATGGCAAATCAACTGATTATTTCATGGCCGGAGGAGTTGCAGGAACCGATTATAATTTAATGGTTAAAGCTCTGTTTCCAAAAGGCTGGCTTTATTTAAAATCTAATCTGGTGGGCAATTATAATTTCGAAAACCTGCTGGCTTCTGCATGTGTAGGCAAATACTTTGAAGTTGATCCCATACAAATCCAGGAAGCACTGGCAGAATATTATCCTTCAAACAACAGGTCACAAATGATCAGGAAAGAAAAAAACATCCTTATTATGGATGCATATAATGCAAATCCAACAAGTATGATGGCGGCCCTAAGCAATTTCAAAGACATGTTAAAAGATAACAAATGTCTCATATTAGGTGATATGCTAGAACTGGGTAATTCTTCATCAGAGGAACATCAGAAAATTGTAGATTTCATTGAAGAACAAAACTTCTCAGATGTATTTTTGGTTGGACCGCAATTTCAAAATACTATAAGCAGAACAAAAAACGAGAAGTTCGAACATGTCGAACTTCTCGTAAACTACCTAAAAACACAACCTATTGAAAATAAAATCATCTTGATTAAGGGATCCAGGGGAATACACCTTGAGAAAATTTTGGATTGTCTGCCTTAATCTCCGTTAATTGATTTCTGGTTTCTGAACATTTAAAACATCGGTAATTGCCTTTTCAAATGTTGATTTTGGCAATGCACCCATTGCCATCTGAGGCAGACCTTCGACAGGAACAAACAGTAATGAAGGAATACTTTGAACACCAAATATAGAGGCTAATTCCTGTTCATTTTCCGTATTTACTTTATAGATGATGATGTTTGCACCGTATTCCTTTTGAAGTTCTTCCAATACAGGTGCAACCATTTTACACGGACCACACCAATCAGCATAAAAGTCAATCATGCATGGAGTTTTTCCTTCGTATTTCCATTCTTTATTGAGATCAAAGTTGAATACTTTTTCTTTGAATGTCTCTTTGGTTAAATGTTCTAACATGTTTAAATATATTAATTATACAAATATACACAATATTGGATATATCCATATCAATTCACATGCCATTAAATTAAAAACCTGAAATTTATTTCAAAACAGCAATTAATTGTAATTTTGTCACAATTCAGTTCAATTTGTCATATCGATGTATTATTAGGCCTTTATTCGGAATATTGTCTCATGAAACAACATTTACAACATACCATATTTACCGTTATCTCAGAAATCGCTGAACAACTTAATCAGGAAACTTATGTGATTGGCGGTTATGTCAGAGACCTTATCTTAAAACGCACTTCCCCGGACATTGATGTTGTAACCATCGGTAGTGGCATTCAACTGGCTGAGAAAACTGCCAAAAGATTAGGTCCAAATATCCAGGTGAGTGTTTTTAAAAACTTTGGCACAGCGATGCTTAAATATCAGTCGCTTGAGGTTGAATTTGTTGGCGCTCGTAAAGAATCCTATCAGGATGATTCAAGAAATCCAATAGTTGAGGATGGCACCCTGGAAGAGGATCAAAACCGAAGAGATTTTACCATTAATGCACTGGCCATTTGTCTGAACAAAGATCGTTTTGGAGAACTTATCGATCCATTTGGAGGAATTCAGGACATTAAGAACAAAATCATTCGCACACCACTGGAACCAGGAATCACATTCTCCGATGACCCATTACGGATGATGCGTGCTATCCGTTTTGCATCTCAACTTGCCTTTACAATCGAAGAAAAGACACTGAAGGCCATATCGGATAATAAATTACGCATTCATATTATCTCCAAGGAAAGAATTGGAGAAGAGTTAAATAAAATTATTCTATCTTCAAAACCTTCCGTTGGATTTAAATTATTGGACCAATCAGGATTGCTTGAAATCATCTTTCCTGAATTGCATCGGATGAAAGGGCAGGAATTCGTAAACGGGATTGGTCATAAAGATAATTTCTTCCATACATTGGAGGTTCTTGACCGAATTGCACCAAATACAAACAATCTTTGGTTACGTTGGTCAGCCTTATTGCATGATATCGCCAAACCACCCACAAAAAAATATTTGCCCCAGATTGGATGGACCTTTTATTCGCATAATTTTATTGGTGCAAAAATGGTTCCTGCCCTGTTTAAAAAGATGAAATTCCCTCTCAATGAGAAAATGAGGTATGTTCAGAAACTGGTTGAACTTCATATGCGGCCTATAGTGCTCTCTGAAGAGGAAGTAACAGATTCTGCAATCAGAAGGTTATTGTTTGAGGCAGGTGATGATATCGATGACCTGATGACCTTGTGCGAGGCAGATATAACCTCAAAAAATCAGGAAAAGGTTAAGAAATACTATAGTAATTTTCAACTTGTGCGACAAAAGTTAAAGGACCTGGAAGAAAAGGATCATATCCGTAATTTTCAGCCTCCGGTTACCGGGGAAACAATTATGGAGATATTCGGTCTTGGTCCTTGCAAGGAAATCGGGCTGATTAAAAGTGCTATTAAGGAAGCTATTCTGGATGGTATTATTCCAAATGATCATGATCAGGCCTTCCAATATATGTTGAAAATAAGCAAAGACATGGGCTTAACTCCCGTCACCGGTTAATGATCCAGTATTTGAATCCGAAGTAATATGGGAAGGTGATCTGAAAAACCTTCCCTGTACTTATATCCCACATAAGTCCGTTTTGGTTTGACTCCGCCAAACTTAATATCAGGTTCAAGAAGAAAGCCGGCATTAAATATTTCCGCCTTCAGAAATTTAATGCATCCATTACCTTTAGTGAAATTGTCTGAAACGATCCATTGATCAAATACCTCCCATGAATATTGGCTTTTAATAGTCTTAACAGGATTGGAATGCCACGCCACGGAAAGATTAATCAGTTCACCTTTGATCATAGGATTATCCGCTGTTTTAACATCCAATACTCCGACG
>Ga0302296_1003376_pt1 | contig 10285 bp, 6 predicted proteins | sample III_Fen_N3_1_FD_194546 | JGI IMG/M metagenome (GOLD analysis project Ga0302296, IMG submission 194546) | Peat permafrost microbial communities from Stordalen Mire near Abisko, Sweden - III_Fen_N3_1 | ecosystem: Environmental > Terrestrial > Soil > Wetlands > Permafrost | place: Sweden: Abisko... | reverse complement strand
ATATAACACCAGATATCCTTTTTGGAGATTGTTGTTTGTATATTATCGATGACATCTTAATTGTTAATGAAATAGCACCAAAAGGTGAAAAAGGAATACATTTATTTAATAAAAACACTTTTAAATACATAACAAGCACAGGAATCGTCGGAAAAGGGCCAGGGGAAATAATTGTTCCTGGTCGGATTGGAATTGATTATAAAAATAAAATATTATGGGTTCCCGACCATGGGAAAAAAGTTATGTGGAAATTCCCATTAGATAGTGTACTAAATAATGACATGTATAAACCTACCGTAAATTTTAAATTAATAGACGAATCTTTTATAGAAAGATTTGGTTTTATTAACGACAGTATTATTCTTGGTAAGGCAGTACAGATTACAAGTTATACTTCTTTTGTAATGGCTATGTCAAAATTCAACCTTAATAGTAATGTAATAGAAAAGTATGGTTATGAGCATCCAGAAACTGTTGGAAAAAAATCAAATTCTCAATTTGCATTATCAGTAAAAAATAATAGCTACATTAATTGTTATGGTTACTGCGATTTAATGACTATCTGTGATTTAGATGGGAACCTTAAATGCAATGTTTATGGACCTGATGGATTAAACAACAGGGGCAATAGAAAATCGTATTATTTTGGTGTTGATTTCATGGGCAAAAATATAATTGCATCTTATATCGATGATATCGGGTTAGTCTATGATGGAAATAGACCTATGGGTAATTTACCAACTAAATTATTAGTATTTGACCTAGATGGGAATTATAAACAAACAATTGAGACAGATAATAAATTTACATTTTTTTGTGTGGATGAAAAGAATAAACGGGTTATAGCTTATTTTAGTGACAGGAAAGAGCCACTTGGGTATTTTAATGCGAATCTTTGATTAACTATGAGACTATCTAAGTATACTAAAACAAGGCCATTTGTAATCCCAACAATCATGATAATCATGCTAATATCCTACACCCGCCTTTCCCCAAAAGTAAGGGAATTGCAAAATAACATAAACAAAGCCTGGAATTTCGAAATGTTTGAAACTGGGCTACAGCATACTGTTTCCGCATTCAATACAGAAACAATAACCGATATTTATCTGAGTAATAATTTAGCCGATAGCATATCGTGGCGTTCATTCCTGGTGAAGGAGGTAAAAAAACGTATGATCCTGCTGGGTAAAATTGCAAAAAATACTAATAAAGAGCAGCAGACTTCGTCGTATTTCAGGTTCAATAATACATATTCAATGCTTCTTCAATCCTATACCTGCCTATTTTAATGTAAAAATTTAAGAAAACTAAATTTAAAAAATCAAAAAATGAAAATTACAACAAATCTTACGTTATCTCCAATTAAGACATTAGCTTTAGTTATATGTATGTTATTTCTGAATTCATGTCATATAAATAACAAACCAGATTCATCTGATTATGTGAAATTTTCAGAATCTGATTTTCATTCCTCGGAAAAATTATTTGGTAATAAAATTACTAAACTTAAGTTGGAAAATCCGCGGAATATATATACGATTGATAGTTTAATTATTACTGTTGATAGAAAAACAGACTTTTTACTTCATGTATACAGTATAAAAACTGGTGAAAAAATAAATGATCTAATTCCAAAAGGTGAAGGCCCCTTTGAACTTTTATCTGCCGATTATATCCAAACTCGAAATCGAGAAAAAAAAATTTTAGTTTTTGGAACAGTAGAAAAAAAAGTTATTGAATTTTCATATAGCGATTTAACAAAAAAGAACTCAGACATTGCTTTTAATCAATTTTTTATAAAGGATCAAGGATGCTTGAGAGTTATGAAAAGCGGAGAAGATTATATTGGATTAGCTGTAAGAGATAGTTTAGTGAAAAGATTATACATCTATAATAACAAAGGACAGATGATTAATGCCATTGGAAATTATCCAACACTTGTTCCAATGGTTGGCAATATGTTGGATGCAGTTCTTTTTGAAGCTTTCCAACAAATATCACCTGATGGAATAATGCTTATCGCCTATAGAAATATGGATTTAATTGAAATATATGATAAACATTATAATTTAAAAAAGAAACTTTTTGGACCTAATGGAACATTACCAAGTTGTCAATTAAAATCAACTGGTACATTTAAAACTATAGGATTCAATGATGACCAAATAAATACTTATGGAGAGATTGTATCCAATCCCAAGAACGATGAATTTTGGGTAAGTTACTCTGGACGCAAACTTAATGATAAAGGATATTTATATTCCAAAATATTTGTATTTGACTCAAATGGATCTTTTCTAAAAAAATACGAGTTAGATATTCCAGTTTATAAAATGGATGTGAATTTTAAATTAAGAAAGATATATGCACTAACTTATCCGGAAATGGATGTTTATGAATTCAAATATTAAGTTAATTATTATAATCCTCCTATTTTTTAGTTGTGAAGCTAAGCAGAACATAGACAAAGAAATTTCTAAATATCCGGCATTAAATTGCCTTACAAGTCTTGAGGTATGCAGTTTTTTACCAATAAAGTATTTACCAATCAAAAAGCAAAAGTCATGCGATCAAATAGCAAAATCCGTTTTCCTTTTAAAAACGATTATTATTCTTATCTCATATGAAACATAAATTACTAATATTTACTTATCACTTTTAGGAAGTGTTTCAATAGACAATGCTGAAGGTGGTAGTGTGTAAAAATGACTCAATCCGACAGCCCTTACCCACAAGATTCTTGCGACATGGGGAGGTGAAAAGGTGTGTTACGGTAACTAATAATTATAATTGTTGGAGGGCTTGTCCCTCTTACAATTTATCAATATTCAATTATGTTTGCAATATTATGAAGAAAATTTATACATTATTTTCTATTTTTATATTGATAGTTGGCTGCAAGAATAGCATAGAAAAAGATAAAAATTGTCCACATCTGCTTACTCACGAACTTGTTGAAACTGAAGATGTCAAGAAATTTCATTTACCATCACACGTCTTATGCTATTCCATTGAAATGCAAGTTTGGGAGGATCCGTCAAAGAAAGAACTATTATATTTCTTAGGAAAGGAAAATTCAATACTCGTATATGATCTTTCTGAGGAAAAGCTTATTTCCGAAATTAAACTACAGAAGGACGGGCCTGATGCAGTTGGGATCGCTACAGGGTTTAAGGTGTATACAAAAGACTCTATTTTAGTTACCCCTAAGTTTTCTCAAAACTTATTTTTTATTAATGAAGCTGGTCGGAAGATTTTTACAATTTCATATCGCGATGATAAATTAAAAACTTCAACAACTCGATGCAATCATGCAGTTTCTATCTTTTCAAAAGATCATCTGGTATATATTCCTCAATTCTTGGAAGGAAATTGGAATTACCTGTCTACAAAGGAATTTGAGGAATATAGGAATACATTAGAAATTGACAGCAAAACAAACATTTTCAAGCGAGTTGGCTTAGGATTACCATTCCATTCATCCGAATACAAAACAAAATCGCAAGATTACTCTGTTACAGAATTTGAAAATGAATATATGTATAGTTTTAGTGGTTCTGACAGTATCTTTATCACAAAAGATTTTAAAATATTTAAATCGTTCTTGTGTGCAAGTACGAATGTTACACGACCTCTAGCAAACTTTTTAGGTACTGATGATATGCAAGATATTATGAAAAAACAAGTACAGTCATGTAGTTATCAGAATCTGGTTTGGGATCCTTATCGTGAAGTAATTTATCGTTTCTACCAAATTGGTGCAAAAGACCTAAAGAATTCTGATAACTTATTTGACCTCAAGAATTTTCCACAATCATTTGGAATAATGGTACTTGACAAGGATTTAAATGTTATTGCTGATCAGATTATGACCTCAAATAAGTATTTTTTTAATAACTTTTTTGTCGCAAAGGAAGGATTATATCTCTCAATAAATCATCCATCTAATCAGGATATGGATTACAATTATCTTTCTTTTGAATTAATAAAGCTCAAAAAAAAATGAAAAGACACATTATTTGAACTCTTCACCTAAATACCAACCCTCTTCCTTCTCCATTCTGATCATTTTCGTATTGCTAATGATTGTTGGGGTAAGCGTGTTGCCCTTGCTGAATGTGCAGTTAACCCCATCGCGTATGTTACCGGGTTTGACGGTGAGTTACCGATGGCCCGATGCTTCCGCATGGGTAATTGAGCAGGAAGTAACTTCGAAACTCGAAGGACTGTTTAGTGGGGTGAAAGGCATTGACGAAGTTTCGTCGGTTTCGGAGAAAGGTTATGGCCACATCGATTTATCATTCAAAAAATCGGTCAACCTTGATGCTGCCCGATATGAGGTGGCTTCCTTAATCCGGCAAATATACAGCAACTTGCCTGAACAGGTTTCTTTTCCGGAGCTTTCGATGAGTTCGAGCGGTGAAAACAGCAGCCCAATATTGACTTATACGTTGAATGCCAGTGCCAGCCCGTTTTTTATACAAAAATATGCAGAAGATCATTTAGTTCCAAAATTATCAGTTATTCCGGGAATTAATGGAGTTAAGGTTTATGGATCAACGCCTTACGAATGGGAAATACGCTTTAACAGTGGGCTAATTCAGGAGTTGGGAATCCGCTCTGAAAACATTGCTCAAAGCATCTCCGATTATTTTCGCAAGGATTTCCTGGGACAGGGTACTGTTTCCACATTCAATACAGAAACGATAACGGGTATTTATTTAAGTAACAATCTGGCAGATAGTATACCGTGGCGTTCTATTCCGGTAAAAGAGATAAAAAACAGGATGATCCTCCTGGGTGATATTGCAAGAATTACTTATAAAGAGCAACAGGCTTCGTCGTATTTCAGGATCAATGGACTGAATACCATTAACATGATTATTTACCCGGAAGATAAAGTTAACAACCTTAGTTTGGCTAAAGAGGTGAAAGCGCAGGTCGAATTGTTAAAGGCCAGCCTTCCTTCGGGTTATTCGTTGATACTTGCCAGTGATTCGGTAGAATACCTCGAAAAAGAATTGAACAAAATCTGGGAACGAACCATCTTCTCGCTACTTATCCTGCTCACTTTTGTTTTGCTGATCAGCCGTCAGATCAAATACCTGTTGCTAATTTTTATAAGTATCGTTGCCAACCTGGTGATTGCGTGCATTTTCTATTATGTACTGAAAATCGAAATTCATTTATACACACTTGCGGGCATCACCATTTCGTTCGGGATGGTGATCGATAACAGCATCATCATGATCGACCACTTTCGTCATCAGGGAAACCGTAAAGCATTTCTGGCTATACTGGCAGCCACCTTATCAACGATTGGGGCGCTGTGTGTCATCTTTTTTCTGAAAGACGAGCAAAAGATCAACCTGATCGAGTTTGCACAAGTTATCATTGTTAATCTGACGGTATCGATGGGAATTGCCCTTATTCTCATTCCGGCACTCATGGAGAAAATAAAACTTCGGAAGAAAATAAACCGCAGGTTTTTCATGAGGAAAAGAAGAGCTTTACGCATTACTCGTTTTTATGAAAGGGTGATTCGATTCAGCAAGCGGTACCGATGGGCTTATATTGTTGTGTTTATCCTCGGTTTTGGAATTCCGATACAATGGCTTCCACAAAAAATAGAGACAGAGGGAACATGGGCTGAGAGATATAACAAAACGTTGGGTAATCCATGGGTAACAGAAAATATAAGGCCAATAGCCGAAAAGGTTCTCGGTGGATCTTTGCGCCTTTTCTCGGAATATGTATTCGAAAACTCGTATTACTCAGAACCCATGCGAACAACACTTTATGCCAATGGGAAAATGCCAGAGGGATGTACTGTTCAGCAATTGAATGATGCAATGGTTCTAATGGAAAATTTTCTGAGTAAATTTGATGAAATTGACCTGTTTCAGACCTCAATAACTGCCTATAATAATTCGTCGATCACCATTCATTTTAAGCCCGAATATGAGTTTGGCTCTTTCCCATACTTTTTAAAGGAAGAAATTACCTCTAAAGCCATTAGCCTTGGGGGAATGGATTGGTCGGTTTTTGGGGTCGGACGGGGATTCTCCAACTCGTTAAACACTGGGTATAAAAACAGTCGGATTGTCCTGGAAGGTTACAATTACGACCAATTATATGGTTATGCTAATCAATTAAGCGAAAAGCTTCAAAGGAATGAACGGGTTAAAGAAGTGGAAATTTCAGGTTCTACGGGATGGGATACTAAAACTCTTTACGAATATAACATTGATTTCAATAAGCAAGGGTTAGGATTGAACGATGTTGAAATCGGCCAGTTTTATTCGTTTTTGAAGGATAAGGTCTACAAAGTCAATCTCTCCCCGGTATATACCAGCAACGAACTCCAGCCGGTATCACTGGTTTCTGATTCGTACGGAGTTTTTAATGTCTGGGACTTAAATAACCGTCCGGTCTCCATTGGGGAAAAACAATTCAAACTTTCCAGTTTAGGGAAGGTAGCCAAACAAAAGTCAGGAAACGATATCTACAAAACCAACCAGCAGTACCAATTGGTGGTGGCGTACGATTTTATAGGACCTGAACCACTTTCTAAATTGGTTAGTGAACAACACGAAAAAGAGCTGTCTCAAATCTTACCATTGGGCTACTCTGTTAGGCAATACGACTGGGGCGGATGGGACAAAAAAGACAAAAAACAATACCTCCTGATTCTGTTGGTCATTGTGATTATTTACTTTATTTGTTCAATCCTTCTTGAATCGCTATTACAGCCGTTTGCTATCATTTTTATGATACCCATATCATTTATAGGGGTTTTCCTTACATTCTATTTTTTCGACTTTAACTTTGATCAGGGAGGTTTTGCATCCTTTATCCTGTTGTGCGGCATTGTTGTGAATGCTGGCTTGTATATCGTTAATGATTATAATAACTTCTGCAGAGCAAAAGGTGTTCGCGATAATTTACGTGTTTACCTCAAGGCTTTTAACCACAAGATAATCCCGATTTTCCTGACAATAATCTCCACTGTATTGGGGCTGGTTCCATTTGTTTGGTCTGGACAAAATGAAGTTTTTTGGTTTGCTTTTGCAGCAGGTGCAATGGGTGGCCTAATCTTTTCGGTTACTGCAATTCTGTTTTATTTACCATTGTTTATTCGGTTTAAATCTCCAGATAAACATTATAAAAAATTGTAAAAGAAAATTATATGAACAAAATTAACTTACTTTTTTATTACATCAGTTATACACAACCGTGGCAGCAGTGGTTTTCGGTGTGCATCTTTCCGCTCGGGCTATTTTTCTGCTTGATCCCGATTAAATATGGAAAATCCGCCCCGTGTATTGTGTCAAGAAGCAGGAAGACCTGTATGCTGTAATTGAGATGATGGAGGCCAGTTGTAAGGTTGAACCATCGGTGTCATCGTACATGCGAAGGCATCAAACCACCTAAAGGTGCTGTGGTAAAGAGCCATGGTGCTGAGCGTTTAGGAAAAGTCACACCAAGAGTGTGTACAGGTATGAATAAAGGAGTTGAACGCAAGTGAACCCTTGACGACGGGTCGAGAAGGGGCACAATCTGTCAAAAGCTACGAAGTACACGACAGAGTTATAAGTTTAGCGGCAACCTGTTTACTGGCTAAACGGCAGGCGTCCTACAGAGGGCAAGAACTTTATTCGGGCTTGGTTACGGAACTTGAGAACCTGCATGTTGATGATAGGTTGTTATTTAAGCGATCTGACAAGAAAGCTGACAATCAAAGGTAAATGCACAATAGGTTCATCCTAGAGGCAAAATACCGAAGCATCATGCAGGGGCAGACTAACCCGTAGTAGTGATGAAGTTCCTGTAATGGGAATAGAGCAAAGGGGTTAGCTAATATGAAATGCAATTTGCCAACTTTAACGAGGATGAGCTTTATATTGTATGACCTATTAGAAGAGCTGTGTGATGGGAGACTATCAAGCACGGTTCTGTGAGAGGCTTGGGGTGAAATTCCCCTTGCCTACTCGGTGCTTCCTACGTTGTTGGTCAGTTTAATCGCAGCTTGAAACGGTTTCGCTTTTTTGACAAAGCATTAATTTGAATAGAATGAATAGTTTTTTTAAGATTTTAGTGTCAATCCTTTTTTCAGTAACTATGTTATCATGCGAAAAAGTAAAGGTTGATTTTAAACCAGAGCCTATACTTCATGACACAATAGATATTGTTAATGCAAGCGACTTTTTATTCAATATTCCAATACAAGGCAATACTATTTTCATGGATAATAAGTATGGCATTGATTTTAGATTAGAATTAGAAGGGTATAAAATTGGTTCAGTTGAGATTAAAATAAATGACTGGAAACCTAATGTATTTTATAGTACAATTATCAATTCGCGATCTTTTTTCAGATTAGATGGTGTGCATGAAATAAAGTTTCTTTTGAAAACCATAAATCTGAAGACAGGAGATACTATTTTCTTTAAAACAAACAATTTAGCATTACATGTTATCGGTAATTTGAGCCAAAGATTTATTAAAATATCCGACAAAGGTGGTCGATTAAATATTTCATGGCCAGAATTAGATAAAAAGAATACACGTTATTACCTGATTGAAAGATACATGGGAGATAACCAGGAATTTAAGCAGGAATTTACTACTGCGGATTCAACCTTTATAGACAATTATTATGTAGGAGAAAAAGCAAATTACATTATATCAATTATTAACAATGAAGGTAAAAGGCAGAATATATGGAACTATTATAAGGATAAGGAAGAACCAATACTTTCAGTATCACAAGATATAGAAAATGGTTATGCAATATATTTTAGTCGTTGTAGATATTATAATAATCTTGGTCAAATAGTATTAACAACGGGACTTAACGCTAATCCTGAATTACTTTTTAGTTCGACATCGGTTGCTGATAGCACTTATCATCCGACAGATGCCACATTTGCGGGTGAAGGGCGATTTTGGCTCAGATACCTTCCCAAGGAATTTCCGCATGGAGTTGGACTTAAAGACTGGCAACTATACGGGCACTTTCTTTTTGCCCAATATGGGGCGAAAAGTTTTAGTTATGATAGGATTGCAGTCGTAGATGATAAACGGTTAGTGTTTAGCAAAAATGGCAAGATTTACAACTTTGATATGGATTTGGGGAATACTACTGATTCAATTGCGAATATAAATGCCAAATATGAATTACTAACAACCACACCTGCAGGAAAATACGTATATGCCACTGATAGATATATTAATGGTTCACCAATTTTTGTTTGGCCAACAAAAAAATTCACTGATTCTCCAATGTTTACTTTTAAAACTAATTTCAGTACGGCTACCATCTCAGACAATTTAGTCGCTTTAATGGAAAATCAAATACCTGGTACAGGTGGTAAACTGGCTCTTTTTGATGTACCTACCGGAGGTAATATATACACAACACCATATGGAGCGTATAGTATTAAGCCTTCATTGTCTTCAAATGGTCAGTACATGTTCATATATAACACAAGGTTATTATTGTGCGGGTATAGTAATAGTCTTTTAAATGTCATTTGGGAAGAAAGTAGTTTCTCTAAAAATTATCTGTTTTACACTTTTGACCCGGTAAATACGGATATATGCTACCTCCTTGATGATGATAAGAATTTCTTTACAAATCGAGTTACCGATTTTTCAAACATTAGATCATTTAAATTAGATGTGGAGGGAATCATTAATATAGACTATTATTCAAAAAAGATAATGGGTTATGTTTATGGTAAAATATTGATATACAATTTATCTAATGGTAATCTTGAAAAGGAAATACCCGCAAACACCGGTGAATTATTTTTCTGGGGTAATAATTCTGTTTTATCTGGAAATACTATTTATAGCAATAAGGGCATCAAGTATGAGATGAAGAATAAATGACAGATCAAAAGATTGAAAACCGAACCGGCAACATCAGCTACCCAAAGCTCGGCAGCAGTGGTTTTCGGGGTGCATCTTTCCGCCCGTGCTGCTTTTCGGCTTGACAGGAAATCGCCCGCAATCCGCCCCTTGCGTGACTCGACTAACGCTTATATTAAAAATGACAGACACTAAACTAATAACAATGAAAAATTATTTAAAAGTATTTTTACTCCTTACGATTTTTGTACAGGCATGCTCAAAAGACACGATTGAGAAAGTTCCAAGCCCAGAATACCCATATACTTATGGTGTATTGAGTAAACAAGAGTTAGACATAGAATTGCAGAAATTTAATTCAATCAACACTATTGGAAGCTTGACTCTTAATGAATTCGGAATACTA
>Ga0302296_1003371_pt1 | contig 10289 bp, 15 predicted proteins | sample III_Fen_N3_1_FD_194546 | JGI IMG/M metagenome (GOLD analysis project Ga0302296, IMG submission 194546) | Peat permafrost microbial communities from Stordalen Mire near Abisko, Sweden - III_Fen_N3_1 | ecosystem: Environmental > Terrestrial > Soil > Wetlands > Permafrost | place: Sweden: Abisko... | reverse complement strand
GATTTCTTTCTCATAGGGAAAACTTTTTAAATTAGTAATCCCGGAAAGTTCTGAAATCATACTTTATGTTTATATTAGTGGAGCTGAAAAAAGCTATCCGCCTTTTGGCGGATTTAGTTCAACATCAGCTACCAGTAAATACGACCCCGAGCCTTTCAGTGAAAATTAATGTGAATAATAAAAAGCAAATCTATCTATTATGAACCTTAATAAGAAGTTTTTTAATCGTCAATCATTTATAGGAATGTTCATGATTGCTTTTACCATAATTGCTAGTGAATATAGGATATTACATGGTGAAGAGTTGAATGTGCGAGGTATAATAGTCATTTTTCTTATTGCAATTTATTTGATATTTATTGGATATAGAAATAATAGAGATGTCGACTAATATTGATATTCTATAGATTCATTTAGAAACCGATTAATACTTTGATGGTACGGATTTATACTTCGAGCTGAGATTATTCACATTCAGATAGTTTGCCGGAGGAACAGGAAATCAATCACAATTTGCTTTTGCATGTAGCTTCATACGATATGGCCAATTTAAAAAAACGACACTTCATAAAAATTTCGATAATATGAAAAGACTAAAGTATCTAATAATAATTCTATTAGCGTTATTTGCGACAAGATTACATGGTGATATAATCATTGTTAAAACCACACAGAATAAGATTTATGTACGAATAAAAAATTTAAATGAATTCCCGGATATTGCGGTAATTGGATTAAGTGATTGTATTGCTTTTCCCAAATCCAATAAAGCTTACCGAGTTATATCATCATCTCGTTTAGAAGTGAATAAGTCGTGCCCTATATCGCTCTATGTTGTAAAATTAGATTACCTAATACAAAAAGATTTGGACGAAATAGACTGGAACAAGGACAAAAATGTTCAAAAGTTAAATCTTAGTGTTAAAGCAAATTCATTTAATACATACAATTTCAGTTCAGTTGAGATTGATTTTAATATTGCTAGTCAAAATGAGTCAATCTATTATCTGTATAAAACAAAAATGACTTATAAATATCAAAATGAACGTCCAGACTCTATTCAATACTTTAAAACGAAGTAGTTGATTCTCTCAAGCCAATATCTGTTTCAACTGAACATGCAAAATAATACATTTAAAATAGCTCCATTCATTTCTTTATATGCTTTTGTGCACCTGGTTGTAGATGCAGCGTGTGCATATTTATTGCTAGGCGTTTTGGAAATAAAAAGTAATGCTATTTTAGCAATGCTAATTTACAATGCCACTGCATTTGTTCTTCAAGCACCTTTTGGTTTGTTGATAGACAAGATTCTAAATCCAAAATATGCAGCAATGCTTGGTTTAATCTTTGTTGCTTTATCATTTTTATTTTGGAATAATGTTTATTCAGCATTGATAATTGTCAGTATAGGTAATGCTTTATTTCATGTTGGAGGAGGAAGTTTAGTCTTGTCATTAAAAGATAAAAGAGCTACTTTTTCTGGCATATTTATAGCACCAGGTGCAATTGGTTTAACTATTGGTACTTTCCTTTCTATTTCACGATTTAATATAAATCCTTTGACATTTACGATACTGCTACTTTTTTTATGTGGACTAATTTATTTTGTTAATACACCAGATTTTAATAGACCACAAAAGAGCTCTGCGACAGTTAATTCAAGCTACGTTATCTTATTTATTCTATTAATCATGATTCCGATTGCTGTTCGTTCATCAATTGGATTATCGTTGGATTTTCCTTGGAAACAAAATCAGCATTTGCTTATTATACTATTGGCTGCATTAGCATTTGGAAAAGTCTTTGGAGGTATTCTTGCCGATAAATATGGATTGATAAAAGTGGGTGTTGGAGGTTTATTGGTTTCAACGCCACTCCTCGCATTTTATTCTACTATACCACTTTTAGGAATTTTAGGAGCTTTTGTTTTCAATTTTACTATGCCAGTTACATTGATTGCAGTATTGAATGTCATGCCCCAGAATAGAGGATTTTCTTTTGGATTGACAACCGTTGCTATATTCATTGGTTCATTACCAACAATTTTAGGGGAAAACTCATGCCTTAAAAATGATTATATGGTTTTTTCATTAATCCTATTTTCATCATTGGTTTTATTTATAGCATTGCATTACATGTCTAAGTTAAAATTAATAAAAGCCTAAACTATGGACTATGAGTTACTTTTCTTAAAAAGCCTGATACTGACAATTTCAATTGAAACTGCTGTGTTGATTTTGTTTTTTCGATTTTTCTTAAAAAGTGAAAACATAAAATTACATCGTTTGATAAGCGCTGGATTCATTGCAAGCTTTGCAACTTTGCCCTATTTGTGGTTTATTCTTCCGAGTTATATCGACAACAAAGATTGGTATATGATTAGTGGAGAATCTTTTGCAGTATTAGCTGAATCATTTATTATTATGGCAATATTAAGGACAAGATACGGTATATCACTACTCTGTTCATTGGTATGTAATATGATTTCCTTTTTAACAGGATTATTAATAAACTGGCCATAACAGCAAAATATAATCAATTGCCGTTTCAGTGCTGATTGCTGAGTTATAAGAACACATTTTTCATCAGATAATGCAGAAATAAACACAGATAATTTTACACAATCGTTGGCAGTAATTCATAAAAAAAATGAACTTAATTATTAAAAAAAAATGAAAATTAAACGAACAATCTTATCCTTAATAATTTGCTTTTCATTTATTTACGCAAAAGCACAATTAGCAGATACATTTGAAAAAGGAACAATCACAACCAATGAAAATGTTAAAATTGATGGCTATATTAAAGCAGATGATTTATCAAATCTAACTTCAAAAATTTGTTTCAAGTTAGCAGAAACAGATGTGAAATATATCAATTACGATACAACTCAAATAAAATCATTTCAGACCGAAACTGGAAAGACTTTTGATTTATTATCATTTAAAATAAACAATAATAGCGCAGCGATTAAAATTTTTGCCAACCTAATTTTAAAAGGTGAAATTTCATTGTACAAAACAATTTATAAATCTACAACCTATTATATTATCGTTGCAAAAGATGAAAACTATGTACTACAAAATGATGAGTTAATCTCAGGTGAAACGGAAATTAGAAAATATAATTATCAAGGAGTTATAAATCTTGCTACAGAAGGTTTTTCATCAAAAAATAATCAGGAAATTCCATTTAAAGAAATAGACTTTATTAAAATAATATCCGAGTATAATGCTTCAAAAGAATACGAAAGTAAAGAAGTAACATACGATGAAAAAAATATCCACTATTTTATTTTAAATATTGGTGGGGGGCTTAATAAGGATGAGTCTGAACTCTTTTTTCAAGCAATGTATCGATTATACTATCCTAAAATAAGCAGAAGCACTTCTTTAAACTTAGGTTTGAATTATTTTAATTATCAATTTTCCGAGTTATCCAATAGTAATACCACCAGCGATTTCAAAGAATCGTTAATATCCATCCCTTTTCAAATCCAACAGAATATATTAAACAAAAACATCCGGCCATATATATTCATGGGTTTAAATTTTAGCTATTTAAAAATAGTTGATGATAAGAATAATTCATTAATAGAAGGTGGCTTCCAACGTAATTTTGGGATTGGCACCCTTTATGGTGCTGGAATAGAAATAGACCTTTACAAAGGTATTATGCTGAAAAGTGAAATTAGACAAGATTTATTCACTCATTTAATACTCTTCGGAATAGGTTACAATTTTTCAAAATGATTAATTAAACAAAAAATACTGCCAATAAAGCCATTTGACAGAATTTTAAAAGGTTTGGCTTCAAGCGATTTGACATAGTTTCGGGTTAGACAGCTTCGAGCCATTTGACACAGAATCGGTTTGAGAGCTAATCGTTAGCGAAATTGAAAGTTTCGAGGTTTTAAAATATATACGGAGAAATCAGATTCGGATTAAGATAGAATAATATTACATATTTAAGATTTAGTCAAACACTAAAAACTACCAATTATGAAATGGGAATACAGAATTGTATACATTAATGCAAAGAAACAGACTAGTACTGGCTTACCTGAGGATATAAACGATCTGTTTGATTCGTATGGTAAAGATGGTTGGGAATTAGTTAAAGTTGAGCCTAAGCTAAATGGAGGAATTATGTTCTTTGGATTTGGTTGGATTCAGCAAACAGTTGGTTATTTGGCATTCTTTAAGAAACCACTGAACTAATTTGTTGTTTAAAAACAACTCGGCTACAACATCAACTATCGGCCCCGAGCACTCGGGGTGGTTTTCGGTGTGCATCTTTCTGCTCAGTCCTGAGATATCAGGTCAATCGGCTTTTTCGTTTAGCTTCCTAAGTTATGGCAAGCATTGGACGACAGCGCAAACTTCAACTGACCGACATTAAAATTGATTTAAACAAAATAGAATGAGAAAACTAATTGCAGCAATCAACATGACAATTGACGGGTTTTGTGACCATACAGCAATAATTCCAGACGATGAAATACATCAACACTACGCTGACCTCTTGAGTACGGCAGACACCATTCTCTACGGGAGGATAACATTTCAACTTATGGAATATTGGCAAACTGTGGTTAAAAATCCTACAGGTGTCAAAGCAATGAACGAATTTGCTTTGATAATGGACAACATTCCAAAAATTGTTTTTTCCCACACGTTGAAAAATGTAGAATGGAAAAGTGCAAGGTTGGCAAACCGAGCTATTGAAGAAGAAGTTTTAGAACTCAAACAGCAAACGGGAAAAGACATTTTAGTTGGCAGTCGGAGTTTAATTATACAGTTAATGAAACTTGATTTGATTGATGAATACCAACTCATGGTTCACCCTGTTTTTGCAGGAAGCGGTTTGCCATTGTTTGAAAACATAAACGACAGAACGATTCTAAAACTCATAAATACAAAAACCTTTAGTGGTGGTGCTGTAACACTTTACTATGAACCGACAAAAAAACAACAAGACTAAATACCCATAAATAAAATAATTTTTGCTGCATTGACAGTTTTAGCTTTAGCATCTTGCAATATCAATAAAACAACAAATAACAATATGAGCGAACAAAAGCAAATTGTAGAAAAATATATGGACGGATTTCGTGCGACTGACCATGAAAAAATATTATCGTGTTTAACAGACAATGTTGTTTGGGAATTGCCTGGTTATTATCTTCATAATGGCAAAGCTGCATTTGACAAAGAAATTGAAAACCCAAATGCTGACGGACATCCCGACATTAAAGTAACCCGACTTGTAGAAGAAGGAAACATCGTAGTTGCCGAAGGAACAGTAAAAGCGAAAATGAAAGACGGAAGTAAACTTGATGCGGTCTTTTGTGATGTATTTCATTTCACAAACGGAAAAATAAGCAAGCTGACTTCTTATTTAATGTTTAATAAACAACCATGACGGTAGACCTATATAGAAAAGGATGCCAGCCGCTAATATCAGCTACCCAAGTGCGGCCCCGAATGAAGCGACCTATGTTGTACGCCATCTTGAGTCGACTAGCTAATGGAATAAGGAAGTAAAATAAGATATAGCAATGAGTAAATATTTTAGAGTCTGTTTCGTCTTAACATTTGTTGTCATTTTGCTCGCTGCGGTGGCTCTTTGGCAAGGTCTTCATTCTTTTGTGTTTGCGTGGGTATTAAACTTAATGCTAATGATGGGTGTTTTAGAATTCACTCAGACCTTCAAACCAAAATTAATATCAACATATTATAATTCAAGAAAATGGGAGGCCGAAGGAAATATATACAAATGGTTTGGGGTTCATGGGTTTAGAAAAGTTTTAGTATGGATTGGTTGGGAGAAACTCAATAAAGCTTCCAATCCTGTAAAAAAGAGTTTGGATGCGTTAAAGCATTTGGAATATGGCACACGAAAGTCGGAATTTGAACATTCAATTATCTTTTTTATAGTATTGGTCCTAACTCTTTTCGTAGGATTTTATTACGGATTTAAGCAATCATTATGGCTACTTATGCTAAATATTTTATTAAATGCTTACCCAGTTATTGTTCAACGTTATAATAGGCCAAGACTACGAAAAGCTATAAATAAAATTAAGGGCTTTTCAACTGGTACATAAAATTTAATGCCAAAAGAAATCTTATTGTGCAGAAATAATGCGGAAAAAGACGATCGCAACTTCAGCTACCCAAGTGCGGCAGCAGTGGTTTTCGGTGTGCTTCTTTCCACCCGGTTCCGATATCGGGACAATACGTTCCTGAGTGAAGCGACCTACATTAGGGTACATTGTTTAGTCGACATAACGAAACGATAAGTTTGACCACTCAATTTCTGAATTAACCAGATAATGTGAAATTAACTCATTAAAATCATTGAAAAGCACCTCCTTGCTTCTTTTCTTTGTACGATAAATAATTTCTGAATATAAATGTATATTTATTGATATTCAATAAATATTTGTTATCTTTGTGATATAATTATAACTTTAAATAACATGTCAAAAAGAAACAACTTCGTATTTAAGGCCCTGCATATAGTTGCTTGGGTCATCTTCGTTGCCTTGTGCATTGAAGCCGGAGGCTTGATAGTCAATTTTATTTTCAGTCTCTATAAACCTGAATCTGTCCAAAATCTATATCAAAAGTTGGACTTAAGTCAAATGTATAATCTTAACAAATGGGTATTTTTCAGTATGTATAGTTTTATCCTGTTCATCGCTATTTTGAAGGCATACCTATTCTATGTTGTCATCAGACTTATAAGCAAACTAAATTTGTCCAGACCATTTAACAGCTATGTTGCCGATCAGATTAAAAAAATTAGTTATTATACACTTTCCATTGGACTCATCAGTTACATTGCTCAACAAACAGCCAAAAGTTTACTGCATTATGGATTTGAAATCGACACCCTAAACCAGTTTTGGGCAGACAGCCAGGCATATATTTTAATGGCAGCTGTAATTTATATTATTGCAACTATTTTTACAAGAGGAGTTGAAATCCAAAACGAAAACGATTTAACTGTTTAAGCCATGCCAATTATTGTAAATTTAGATGTAATGATGGCTAAGCGAAAGATGTCATTGAATGAGCTATCAGAAAAAGTTGAATTAACTTTATCAAATCTTTCAATATTAAAAACCGGAAAAGCAAAAGCAATCAGGTTTACCACTCTGGAAGCTATTTGTAATGCATTAGACTGTCAGCCGGGTGACATTTTGGAATACACTAATGACGATAATACATGAACAACGAAACGTTAACATCAGCTAAACGGTAAGTTCGGCGAAATTGCTTTTCGGAGTGCATCTTTCAGCTCAGTCCCGGTTTGCCGGGATTGATCCCGACGCATCGGGACAATCCGCCCAAGGGGGTAGCTTCCTAAGTTAACTGTCATTGTATGGCATCATAGAAACATAGAAACAAACAGGAAATGAAATAGTCTAAAATGAGAGATAAACGATTTGTAGCAGAACATCGTGGCGGACCTTTGACAAGAGACCAGCATAAGCAACTAATTTTATGGGCATGTAAATGTGTTGAAAATGTTTTGCCTCTCATTTCAAATAAAGTTGACGAACGGCTGACTAATGCAATTCAAATAGCAAAAGAATGGACAAAAGATAATACTTCGGTTGGCGATGCAAGAAATGCTTCAATTGACGCAGTAAGAGTTGCTAATGAATTGACTAATCCAATTGAAATTGCCGTAGCCCGTTCCGTAGGACACGCTGTCGCAACAGCACATATGGCTGACCATTCATTGAGAGCAGCAGAATATGCATTAAAAGCGATAAAACTTACAGGAATATCAATTGACAATGAAAGGAACTTGCAAAATAAACTTTTGTCGCCTGCCATAACAGATCTTGTTCTATCGGCAAGAAACATAAATACGGAAAATACAAATAAAATGAGGATTATAAAATGAAAAATATTGCAATTCTAATTGTACTAATAGCCTTGATCAGCTGTAATAGGATCGACATTGAACCGGGGACTCCACCGTGCATTGAAAATAAGATAGTAAGCTTCAACCAAACTTCAATTTGTGACAACGCACGTGTAACGGAGTATATATTTCAGGGGAAAACTGTTTATGTGTTCAGTCCGGGAAATACTTGTGGGGCAGATTTAACTTCAGAAGTAGTTGACTCAGATTGCAACACGCTAGGTTATTTGGGTGGTATTTCAGGTAATACAACGATTAACGGGGAAAAAATTACATATGCGATATTTGTTATGATCGTTTGGAAAAAATAATGAACTCAGCACAAAACATCAGTTTCCCTCCGGCAAGTTCGCCAGCAGTTTTTGGTGTTTATCTTTCCGCTCAGCCCCGATGTGCGTTTAGCTACCCACGTAAGGGGCAACGCTAAGTGCGACACTGGAACATTGATAAACCTACTGAAAAAGTCAAAACAGAAATGTTTGAAAATATTATAAAATGAGAATTTACAGAATCCAAATTTGTAAAAGGAACTCGTATGAAGATTAAAAGAAATTTTGTAACACCTTATATTGTATTTATTTTTCTGGTAATCGGACTCTCTGGTCTGTTAATGTTTTTTCATGTATATGATGACTATACGAGGGTTCTTCATGAATTATTAGGTTTGACATTTGTCTTTTTTTCAATCCTACATATCATGATCAATTGGACAAGTTTGAAAGGTCATTTTAAAAAGAAAATGTTTTTTATTTCAGGTACAGTTGTTTTAATAATTTCGATTGGATTTATTATAATAGGAAAAGCAAATGGGAATGAAGAACGAGTTATAATAGATCGAATTGTAAAAGCTCCTATCTCAAGTTCTTTTAATTTGTTAAATGTTGACTATAATGAAGCAGAGATCATTCTCAAAAATAATAGCATCACAATTGGAGACTCGAAAACGATAGAAGAAATTAGTATCAGGAATCAAAAATCTCCAAATAAAATAATTGAATTGATTGTTAAATGATTATCAATAGGAATAATCAGTAATGACATTAGATATATTTACTTTAGAATATAAAATCAGGATCTAATAAAAACCCAGCCACAAATATCGGCTACCCGCAGTTATAGTTTTCGGTGTGTATCTTTCCGCTCAGTCCCGATAGCTATCGGATTTAACTAAAAAAAGGTGACAATCTATCTCTGAATGTAGATTCAAACATTGGTGTCATTGTATCCAATTAATAATGACTTGTCAATTTTGAATATTATATTTGATTAAAAAATTGAATTCATGAAATTTATAAAACAAATTATTCAGAAATGGACAATTGCAATAAAAATATTGCCATTAGTATTAGCTGTTGCATTATTGAAGTTGCTTTCGCACAAGCTTGGATTTGAAATTATGGAACTAAACGCATTGTTTACGAGTTTAGTGGCCGGCACAATATTTTTGATCGGATTTTTGATTAGTGGAGTACTTTCTGATTATAAAGAAAGTGAAAAGTTGCCCAGTGAACTTGCAGCATCAATGAGAACTTTGTTTGATGATACATTCACAATTTATAAAGGTAAAAACTCTGAAAAAGCTGGGGAATTTATAGAATTTCAAAAGTCATTTATTAAATCCTTGCTCGATTGGTTCTATAAAAAGGAAAGGACAAAATCCATGTTAGAAAAAATTAGTTTGATGAATGAATACTTTATTGAATTTGAAAAAGAAGGTATTCAAGCAAATTATATTATTAAAATGAAAAATGAACAAAACAGTTTAAGAAAAATGATAATGCGAATTGATACAATTAGAGCTACTGACTTTGTTGGATCTGCGTATGCGATTGTAGAAGCAATGGGGGGCTTAACAGTTATTGGATTACTAATTATCAAAATTGAACCATTTTATGCATCACTATTTCTTACATTAATAATTACTTTCTTAATTTCTTATATGTTTATGCTAATTAAAGACCTTGATGATCCTTTTGACTACATATCCATTGGGGAAAGTGGTACTGAGGTATCACTAAAGCCAATTCACGACCTTGAATTTGAAGACAATAAATAAGACTACGAAGAATATTAAAGGTTATAAGAAAGAATAGAAACAACACAACACTAGAACTAACAACAAAGTAAAATGAAACGAGCCATGAGAGATAATCTCAAACAAACCCATGATTATTGCTGGCGAGTTCCATCTGGCAATTAAAAAACAAATTATAAACAGATGAAAAATAGTATATCAATTAACCGAATCGTTCCTAACATATTTTCAAATGATTTAGAAAATAGCAAACAATTTTACACAAATTTTCTGGAAATGGATTTAGTCATGGATATGGAATGGATTT
>Ga0302296_1003369_pt1 | contig 10295 bp, 6 predicted proteins | sample III_Fen_N3_1_FD_194546 | JGI IMG/M metagenome (GOLD analysis project Ga0302296, IMG submission 194546) | Peat permafrost microbial communities from Stordalen Mire near Abisko, Sweden - III_Fen_N3_1 | ecosystem: Environmental > Terrestrial > Soil > Wetlands > Permafrost | place: Sweden: Abisko... | reverse complement strand
TCTACAGAAAATCACATGGAATTTTTTTCGAAATGGAAATTTAGGTTCCATAAGGTTGAATTTTCTGTATATCACATCGTTTTTTATATTGTCATTAATGATCCAGTTCTCAGCGTCATATTTTTTGAAATAAGCGCTAATTCTCTGGGGTGAAAGTACTTCCATTTTTTCATTGCTGTAGATACCGCTTATTGCTGTTTCCAATGCGCTTTCCGATAAATCTGTGGCTAGTATTTTCGTATCCCAGCCAGCTTTTTCATATCCAAAAAATTCATCCACCATAATGGCCAGCGTATATGGCTCTTCGCCTGTAGAGCTTGCGGCACACCAGATACGCAGGTCCCGGTTGGTAATGTTGTTTTTTAGTTCGGGAAGTACCCTGTTCTGAAAATAATCAAAATGATCCGCTTCCCGCATAAAGTAAGTATGATTTGTGGTAATCTTATTGATCATGGATATGGCCGCTTCACCGCTTTTATCTCCCATAACTCCATCAAAATATTCTGTAAAATTGCGACAGCTATTTTCCTGAAGAATTTTCTGTAATCGACCAGTAACCAGGATTTTTTTTTCATCTTTAAGATTTATACCATAATTCAGTTTGATATACTCCGATAACTTTTTAAACTCTTTATCTGTAATTTCAATCATAACAACCTCTTTCCAAATATATTTGTTATGGAAAAAGAAAAGTTTACCTTAGTCTAATATTAATATTTTCCAAACTCATTATCGCTGAGTGCTATTTTTTTTGGTTTTTTAGCTTTTAATTTATCACTCTGAACGCGACTTGGTTTTTCATCTTCATACTCCTGATAAGCGTGATGTCTTGCTATTTTTCTTAATTTGAATTTTGAAACCTGCTCTTCTAACAGAACTGCCTGGCTTGCCAGTTCTTCACTTGCAGCTGCACTTTCCTGGGAAGTAGCAGAGTTTGTCTGTACAACTGTGGATACCTGCATGATTCCCTGGTTAATCTGAGCAATACCCAGAGCCTGTTCGTTAGAAGCGATATTGATGTTTCCTATTAATTCTGCCACATTTCCAATTCCCTCAACAATCTTATTAAGAGCTTCCGCTGTATCTCTGGCAATGCGGGTTCCACCCTCTGCTTTTCTTACAGACCCTTCAATCATCATGGTAGTTTCTTTTGCTGCATCAGCAGAACGGGCTGCCAGATTTCTAACCTCTTCAGCAACTACTGCGAAACCTTTTCCATGCTGACCTGCTCTTGCGGCTTCTACAGCTGCATTTAAAGCAAGAATATTGGTCTGGAAAGCAATATCATCTATAACTTTTATGATTCTTGAAATACTAGCGGAAGCATCATTAATATCTTCCATGGCTTTAAGCATCTCAAGCATTTGTTTATTTCCTTCAATTGCACTGACTTTGGCTCTTTCCGTAATTTCGTTGGCATCTTTTGCATTATCTGCATTTAGCTTGGTCTGCGATGAGATTTCTTCTATGGAAGCAGAAAGTTCTTCTACAGAACTTGCCTGTTGGGTAGCTCCCTGAGCCAGATCCATACTGGAATCCGATAGTTGGGTTGCTCCTGCCGAGACCTGTTCAGAAGCCGTACTGATGTTGAACATGACTTCATTTAAATTGTCTGTCATCTTCTTAAAAGCAGCCGACAGCATTCCAAGTTCGTCCTTGGAGGTTACTTCTATTTCCACATCCAGATAGCCATCTGCTACCTTTTCTGCGATTTTTACCATTTTGACGATAGGTTTACTAATCATACCAGAAAGAACAAAGCCAAATATTACTGAGAATGCAATGGCTCCCACAACGATTATAATGACTGTAACAATAGTAGTGGAGGAATCTTTCGCATACTGGGCAGCCAGTGCAGCTCCTTTTTCATTTTTTAACTGAAACAGCACATTGATTGCATCCGTAACATTCGTAACAATAACTGCACTCGTATCTGCCTGTAGTGTTTTTATTGCGGTTGCATTATCCCCAGCTACCGAGGTATTTATAATTTCCTCCTGTAATGGGGTGTATGCTGCGAGAGCATCCTGCAAAGTAGCAAAAGCGTCTTTACCTTCTTCTGTTTGTAAAGATCCTTCAAATATAGATAAAGAATCCTGCATCTTGGTTTCATAAGTATTTATCTGTGTAACAACTTTATCTTTTTTTGCTGAATCCGTTGTCAGCACCAGGTTTCTAAGACCTACCCTGATCTGCTGAAAACTAATGGAAACATCTGCAATATCTCCTAACGGTACTCCAAAATCATTATACAGAGCTGTATATTTCTTATTTGTCTGCTGTAAATTCACAATACCAACCAAACCAACAATACCAGCAATCGCTGCAACAAGCACAAATCCCATTATTAACTTAGATCCAATTTTCATATTATTATACCAGTTCATACCCCATCCTCCATTATAAAACGGTTTCGAGATCTTTCATCTCCTGCTCATTTATTAACCTTTCACAATCTAATAGCAGCTTCACTTCATTTCCTACCTTGCCAATTCCTTTTATATATCTGTTCCCACCATTTTTTATATCCGGGGGAGCCACTATTTCTTCTTCCGGAATGGAAAGGACCTCAGAAACATTGTCCACGATCAGACCAATGGAAATACTGCCGATATCAATGACAATCACACAGGTTCGATCGTTATATTCAACCACAGCTTTCTTGAATCTCAGTCTCACATCCATAACTGGGATAATTTTTCCCCTTAAATTTATGATTCCTTTCATGTAATCCGGAAGTTCTGGAACTTCAGTAATCGGTTGTATTCCAATAATCTCGGTTACATATTTAATCTCTATGCCATACACTTCATTGTTGATTTGAAATGTCAGAAACCTGCCGCTTTGAGTATCTTCTTCCATTTCCAGAAACTCTTCCATTTCTTTTTCAAGCATATATTTATTCCTCCTTTCAAATAAAGATAACTATCCTATCAGATTAAATTCCTCCAAAACTTTTACAAGTTTTTCTGTATCAATTGGCTTTGCAGCATATGCATCACACCCAATATCAAAGGCCTGTTGAACCAGCTGTGTTTCCGCCAGCGCCGTAGTCATGATAATCTTGGATCTTTCTTCTTTTGATATTCCCTTTTGTTCCTCTAAATCACGGATGGTTTGCAATATTCTGATTCCATCTACCTTCGGCATCATAATGTCCAGACAAATCAGGTCGTACTTTTTATTCTCCTTGATTGACAGCAGAAATGCATCTAATGCTTCCAGTCCATCCACCACCAGATCACATTCACCATATCTGCTTAGAAACTTTACCATAAATTTCCTACTGGTTAAGTCATCTTCCGCAATTAATATCCTCATTTACGTTCCCCCTTCAGAGCGTGAACCTTTTTTTGCAGTACCTGTAATTCCTCATTAATCCTTTCAGTTTTTTTAACTGCATCATCCAAGTCTCCCCGCCTAGCAGCCAGTTCCACTTCAAAAGCCGCATCTTTCATTTTTGTATATTCAATTTCCATGGCTTTAAGTTTAATGATATGAGCGATTTCCTCTACGGACTGGAGCTTGTCATTTTTAACGGCTGTTTTCAGCCGCTCTACATCTTCTGCCATTTCCAAAATATTCTGCTGTGTTTTTTCATTTAATTCCACTTCTTCTTCATCTGTAAAAAGTATCTTACCCTCCTCGGTAACTATGATGCTGTTTGGTACCAGATGATTTCCCTTATTTCCTGCCACACCAACCTGTTCAATTGTGTTATATAATTCTTTCATATCAATTGGTTTTGAAATATATCCGTCCATGCCAAGCATGATAAAATGTTCCCTGTCGCCTTTCAGAGTGTAGGCTGTCAGTGCAATAATGGGTATATGTGTACCCTGAGATTCCTTTTTTCTGATTGTACTTGTTGCTTCTAAACCATTCATCTCAGGCATCTGAATATCCATTAAAATCACATCATATTTCGTTGAAGTTTTTCTGCTCGTGGGTGATGTTTTCTCATAAGTGGATAAAGCTTTCTCATACATTGTTACAGCTTCCACCCCGTTATTGGCAATATCTACCTGATAACCTCTTTCCTCAAGCATTTTTACAATAACTTTCTGATTAACAGCATCATCCTCTGCTAACAGAATTTTCATAGGAGTGAACTTTTTTATAAGGCTGCTTTCTTTTGGTTCGTTTGATACGGTGCCACTTCCTATTTGGAATTTCAATGAAAAATAAAAGGTACTGCCTTTTCCTTTTTCACTTTCCACTCCTATCTTACCTCCCATCAGTTCAACAAGCCTTTTTGAAATAGCAAGTCCTAATCCGGTTCCTCCGTATTTCTTCGTAAAAGACTGTTCTACCTGGCTGAAACTTTGGAAAAGATTTCCAATATTTTCTTTATCAATCCCAATTCCAGTATCTGTAACCGAAAACTTCAGTTCTACTTCTTTTTCTTTTTTTCCTACATTTTTTATAACCAGATTGATACTTCCTGTGTTGGTAAACTTTACCGAATTGCTTAGCAGATTATACAAAATCTGCCTCAATCGGTTGGGATCACCAACTAAATACTGTGGTATGGAGGAATCCAACGTATAGTATAATTCCAGTTGTTTTTCTTCAACTCTGTGTGAAAATGTCTTGATAACCTCTTCAACCAGATGTTTTATTTCAAAACTTAATTTTTCAATGGATAATTTTCCTGCTTCCATCTTGGAAAAGTCTAATATATCATTGATAATCTTAAGTAGTGAATTGGCACAGGCTTTGGCTGTCAGAAGATTATCTTTCTGTTCTTCATCCAAATCGGTTAATAAAGTCAGATCTACCATTCCCACCACACCATTAATAGGTGTTCTGATTTCATGGCTCATATTTGCCAGGAATTCACTTTTGGCTCTATTAGCAGCTTCCGCAGCCTCTTTGGTGGAAATAAGCCTTAGTTCTGTTTTTTTCATTTCCGTAATATCTGAGGCAATTGAAACAATATCATTTTCATAAGGACTGTATACGGTAACCGAAAGCCATAGGTTATAGTCATAAGAGTAAAAATCTGCAATTCGTATACTCTCTCCTATTATAAGGTTGCCTGCATACAGATATATGTATTTTTCCACCAGCTCTTTATTACTGGGAAAGATTTCCATCAGACTTTTTCCAACCAGATCTTCTCTTTTTAGATGGAGCATCTCTGCATAAGCCCGGTTAGCTTCCAGTAACCTTACATCAATTGGTTTATCATTTTCATCCTTTATAATCTTATAGTATCCATAAGCATTTTGCATATTCATAAACAGGAAGTAATATTTTTCCTGTTGTAAACGAATGAAAAGTTCTGCTCGTTTTCGTTCTGTGATATCTCTTGCAATGCTAAATAGAATCTGCTTTCCACCGTTGCGAATTATCTGAGTTCTGACCTCCACTTGAAAAATACTATAATCTTTTCTCCTGTGTGAACTCTCAAAGAAAAGGCCTTCTCTTCCAGCTTTTCCTATCTCTTCTTCATCATTACTTTCATTTTCTCTTAGCTGACGGATATTCATTCCGCATAGTTCTTCCATGGAATATCCATAAGCTTCCACTGCTGATTTGTTTGCCTCTATAATCCATCCGTCAGGTTCCATTAAAATAATAATATCCCGGGCGCTGTCGATAATCTTGCGATATCTTTTTAAATTAATTTCTGCTTCTTTTTGTTCCTGTATATCGTAGATGGAGCCTATAAATCCTGCAAATTCATTGTTTTGCACGTAATAGGGCGATTCTATAATCAGGCACCAGCGGTAATGTCCATCATATCTTTTAATCCGGACTTCCATCTGATTTTGTTCTCTGTTATGAATAGCTGCATTTCTCATCTTCTGATACTTAGTTTGATCTTCCGGATGTATAATCTGAGTCATTCCGCTACCCATGGCTTCATGAAAAGATTTCCCTGTAAAATGGGTCCAGACTTTATTTACATAATTGCAATTTAAATCTGAATCGGTCATCCAGGCCAGAGACGGCAGCTGATTTAAGATATTATCACAAAAATCTCTGGCTTCCCTGATACTGTTTTCTCTTTTTATACTTTCCGTTATGTCAATTAATGTAACGATGGAATGCTCTTTTTTATTTGTTATAACTGGCGCTACACTTGCACGAAACCAGAACTCTCTAAGCTCTCCCGCTTTTTCAAGATAAAGACTGGTCTCAATATTAGTTGTACCTATTCTCTTTTTAGTAGAAAGGTTTATAGCTTCTGCCAGTTCACAACTCTTCTTAGCTTCGTCATTCTCCAATCCAGGCTCAGCCACATGAGCCGTACAGTAAAAGATTTCCGAAAAACTTTTTCCAATCAGTTTATCTTTTTTTCTCTCCGTCAGCCATAAAAAAGAATCATTTACCTGTGTGATCATTCCCTCACTGTCCAGAGTCGTCATGGAAACCGGCGCTAGTTCAAAAATAGTTTTAAAATTGTTCTTCTCATTTAAATGTTCCATTTCCAGATTTTTTAATCTGGTAATGTCTCTCATGATGATAACCGTTCCTATGATTTCACCTTTTAAATTTGTCACAGGGGAAAAATTAGCGGATACAAACTTCTGGACCTTGTTTTTGCACTCTATCATGGTGTTATTTTCCAGACCTTTAGCATTTCCGTTATTTAAAACCTTAAAAATAGGGCTTTCTATATCTTCTCCGGTTCCTGCACGAAAAAAGTGGATTACATCATCGAACAATTTACCCGTTATATCTTCAACTTTATACCCTATTATTTCCTCAGCCTGACTATTAATGTAAATAATCCTGCTGTCAACTGCTGTTGAAATAACCCCATCTCCAATGCAGGCTAACGTAGCCGCTGCCATTTCAAAACTGGTATTTTCCAGTATATTTTTCATACGAGCACCTCAATTGTCTGTGTCATTATTCTATTTTTATATTTATAGGTGCATTAATCCACCTACATCAAGAATCAGACTTATACTTCCATTTCCAAGCAAAGTACAACCTGCCAGTCCTTTAATTTTTTTATTACGGATTATGTATTCCGGTAGCCCTTTAACAACTACCTGCTGCTGCCCCAGTAATTCATCAGCAAATATACTGACCAGTTTTTCATCCTGCTCCAGTATTACCATAATTCCTTCTGTAAATTTTGTAATATCTGTTTTTACATTAAATTTTTCATGAAGCCTTACTACTGGAAAACATTTTCCTCTGATCATAAGCATCTCGTTACCATCAGGATCTGTAATAATATCTTCTTTTTTCGGCCTGAGAGATTCTTTAATGGAAATAATTGGCAGTGTATAGCAGGAGTTTCCTACCTTTATATTCATGCCATCGATAATTGCCAGTGTCAGAGGGATTTTTAAAATTATTTCAGTTCCTTTATCTGGTACACTTTCTACAGATAAAGTTCCTCCAATGGATTCAATATTTTTAGATACAACATCCATTCCCACTCCACGACCTGAAAATTCCGTTACACTCTCTTTTGTAGAAAAACCAGGTAGTAAAATCAGGTTGAATATTTCTTTTTCTGTCATATCTTCCGGTTTTTTATGGAAAAGTCCATTTTCCATAGCTTTTTTCAGTATTTTATCTTTATTTAAACCTTTTCCATCATCTTTAACGATAATCAGAACGTCACTTCCCATATTTTTGGCTTCCAGTGTAATCGTCCCAACTTTATTTTTACCGGATTTCTGACGTTCTTCTGCTGATTCTATCCCATGATCTATAGAATTTCTAACCAGATGCATAAGCGGATCAGATATACGTTCAATTATATTCTTATCAACTTCGGTTTCTTCTCCCGTGATTTCCAGTTTGACTTCTTTGTTTAATTGTTTGCACATATCCCTTACAATCCGGTGCATCTTCTGAAATGTAGGTCCAATGGGAACCATTCGTATGGACATAACGATATCCTGAAGTTCACTGGTAATCTTATTCAACTGTTGGGCAGATTTCTGGAAATTTCCCAGTTCCAGCCCCTGTAAATCCGTGTTCTGGGTTACCATGGCTTCGGCAATTACCATTTCTCCAACAAGATCCATAAGTTTATCCAATTTATTTACCCCAACGCTGATAATACTCTGAACCGACTGATTATGAACATTTTTATCAGGCGAAACTAAAGTTTTCTGCACATCCCCTTCCAGTAAGATCGAGGGAAGTTTTATTGGGGTTTCAGGAACTACTAGCTCCGTCTGTGTGTTTTGTACTGTCCGCCCACTTTCGTATTCTTCATTATCTTTCAGTTGTATCAAATCAAGTTTTTTCAGATAAATAGTCTGCTGAAAAAAGCTTTCCACTACTTCAAAAGAGGCATCCATTTTCAGATATATGGTAAATCCATTTTCTTTGATGATATCCATGGTACTTTCATTCTCTATAATATCTTCCGGGAAAAAGTAGTATTCTTCCGTCATATCTTTCAGATTATGGGTAATGGTATATGCTCTGATATTTTCCATTCCACATTCATCATCAAAATAAACTACGGCCTTATAGCAGTTGGCATTTTCATTTTCCATTTTAATGCTTTTATCCTGGCTGATATAAAACTGTTGTGGAGTTTTTTCATTCTGGGTATTTTTTACATCCTCTTTTTTCTGTTCATCCTGAGTCTGCTTTCCTGGTTCTGCCCCTGATTTTTCAACTGTTTCTTTTGCTTTTTCATTCTTTTTTTTCAAATCGGTCAGAAAATCCTGAAGATCCGCAACAAGAACAGATGCATCCCCATCAGGCTGGTCTGCATTTTTAATTTTTTCTACTTCAACTTTTATAAAATCCACTCCTTCAAGAACAAAATCTGACAAAGTGGAACAATCCAGATTTTCCGGCTTCTTTTCGCGGATATAATAAAATATATCTTCCATGGTGTGGGCAAGCGTGGTGATATTATGAAACATCATCATAGCTGATGATCCTTTTATGGTATGCATGATACGAAATATCTCATTAATGGCCGCCGGTGAAAAATCGCTTTCTTCTTCACCGCTTAAAATCAAATGTTCTAACTGTTCAATCATCTGGGTAGTTTCAAAAATATACATATCCAGCATAGGTTCATTGGTAAACTGTTCTGACATGAATTTCCCTCCCGTTTCATCACAATTATTCAGTTCTTTTATATCTTTCGATTAAAAAAAGCCCTTTTCTATACAAGTAATAGAAAACAGCCTCTCTTTTAAGTCAGTATTAAGTTTTATTTCATTTACATTCTTTTCTAGGTATTACTATACACCGCCTGTCCTTACAAGCTGTAATAAATTAATTATTTATTTCATTTTAGCATACTTTTCAAATAATTAAAGTATTTTCTGCTTTTTATTATAAAATTTTTGTAAATTTAATATAATTCAGTTTAACTTGCCTAAATACATTGCTTTTATCTGCTTATATACCTCTTGATTTTCAAGATTTTTGCTGAAATTCATACTAATATATGGCAGAATGTATTTTTATATCTTAATTTTTAGAAGAAAATTCACAACAATAGTGTCCTAGTTTTGCTTTGCCAGCTTACTGATAAGTTCAATACAGTTATCAATTCCCAATGTAGAAGTATTTAGACAGATATCATAATAATCTGCCACACCAAATTCCGAATGGGTATAATGAGAACAATATTTTTTACGTGTTTTATCAATAACTTTAATCTCTTCATAAAGCTTTGCCTCTGTCGTATCCTGCATTTTATTTTTCATGCGTTCCAAACGCCAGTTAAAATCTCCACAAACGAAAACATGCAACGCATAATCATACTCTTTTAAAATGGTATTGGCATTACGTCCAACAATTACACAGTTGCCTTTTTCTCCAATTTCCTTAATAACCTGTTGCTGAATATCAAAAATCTTTTCACTAAGAGGTCTGTTATAAAAATCAAATAAACTCTGGGCAAATCCAAAGTCCATAGGAACTTTTTCATCCCACTTTAACATGCTTCCAACATCTACATTTGATTCTCTTGCTGCTTCTAAAATGATTTCTTTATCATAATACTCAAAATTTAAAGCCTTCGCCACACCTCTGCCAATTTCTCCTCCACCAGCACCAAATTCACGACTTATTGTAATAATCTTTTTCATAGGATTTTCCTCCGGATAGATTATAATACTTTATTTAGGAAATCAATGGTTCTCGGCTCTCTTGGATGAGAAATCACTTCTTCCGGAGTGCCTTGTTCTACAATATAACCTGCGTCCATAAACACGATTCGGTCCGCTACTTCTCTGGCAAACCCAATTTCGTGAGTTACTACTACCATCGTCATTCCATCTGCTACAAGTTCCTTCATAACCGCCAGTACTTCTCCAACCATCTCAGGATCTAATGCAGAG
>Ga0302296_1003367_pt1 | contig 10296 bp, 8 predicted proteins | sample III_Fen_N3_1_FD_194546 | JGI IMG/M metagenome (GOLD analysis project Ga0302296, IMG submission 194546) | Peat permafrost microbial communities from Stordalen Mire near Abisko, Sweden - III_Fen_N3_1 | ecosystem: Environmental > Terrestrial > Soil > Wetlands > Permafrost | place: Sweden: Abisko... | reverse complement strand
GTTGATGTAGTTTGGTGTTTCCTGATTGGAAAGAATACTTGCAATTGGGGCCCGATAGGGTTGTTTGGGTCTGGTTGTAATGGATTGTGGTATTTTACCCATACTTAGTTTTTTCAGGATAAATTTCTCGTTTAAACAATTCAATTTCTGATGATCGGGTAATTTGGCGCAAAATTCGATAACCCGGTAATCGAGAAATGGGTATCGTCCTTCGACAGAATTACCCATAGCCATACGGTCACCCTGGGATGATAGCAAATAACCAGACATGAAAATTGCGGCTTCAAGGTATTGAGACTTTGCAAGTTCACTCCAATTAGCAAAACCTTTTGGCAACGTTTTGTAAACTTCACTAATCGGGTTGTTTTCTTTTATTGAAGATGCAAAATCATCAGACAAAAATGATTTAATCCTGCTTGTGTTATGCCAGCGAAGCAAATGAGAATACAGCGGATCTTTAGTATCGGTTAATTTATAGCCGAAGAACATTTTTAATGCAAAATTTGGTGAGTTTTTCAGAAGCGGAAGATAGGGGTAAAGTTTTGTTAACAATTTAGGACGAGCCATTGAATTTGGCTCTTTTGCCCAAAAGCTTCTGATTTTTGCTTCCTTAAAAATATTATAACCCGCCAGAATTTCATCAGCACCTTCACCAGTAATAACAACTTTGATATTACTTTGCCTCACCTTTTTTGAAAGCAAATACATAGGGATTGGAGAAGTCCTTAATATCGGGTATTCTGCATGCCATATGGCGTTTTCGAAATTTTCGGCGATTTCGTCAGTTGTGCAAGTGAACGCTGTATGATTGGTTTTAAAAAACCTCGCTGCCTCCAACTGATAAGATGATTCGTCATAAGCCTTGTCTTTAAACCCAATTGAAAAAGTATTTAAAACTTCGGGATTAATTTCATTGATATAGGAAGTTGTGACACTCGAATCCAAGCCACCACTTAAATAAGCACCTACCTGCACATCCGCCCTTAACCTTATCTTTACTGCATCACGAAGCAATTCATCCAATTCTTCTACTGCATCAGAAAGAGGTTGGGGTTGAATTTCGTCACGAGAAGGAAAATCCATTCTCCAATACCTTTTAATTTGAATCTCTTTTGAATTCACTCGCATATAATGTCCGGGCTGCAATTCAAGGATATTTTTAAAAGGAGTATTTGGAGATAACGTTGTCCAGAAAGTAAAGATTTGTGACAAACTCTCTGCGTCGATAGATCGGTCAACAAGATCGAGTGAGAATATTCCTTTTATTTCGGAACAAAAGGCAAACGCACCGTTTTGAGACCAGTAAAATAATGGTCGGATTCCAACCCTGTCGCGAGCCAGAAATAATTCCTTTTTAGTTATATCCCATATGCAAAAAGCAAACTGTCCATTAAATTGATGAAGACAATCAGCACCATACATGGCATACATCTGCACTACAACTTCGGTATCACTGTTTGTTTTAAAATGAATTCCCTTAAGTTCAAGATTTGATCTTAATTCACGGTAGTTGAATATCTCACCATTATAAACAACCCAATATCTACCAGTTACATCAGACATTGGTTGCTGACCGGAGGAAAGGTCGATAATACTTAACCGTACACTGCCAATTCCGATATTCCGATCGAGATAAACGCCACTTTCGTCGGGACCCCGATGTCGGATTAATGAAAGCATTTTCTTCACATTTCTTTCCGTAGAAGGTTCCTTGGCTGAATGATAGTTATATATTCCGGCTATCCCACACATAAAAATGGATTTAAAATTTACTACTAAACATCTATCTATTAGTTGCTTTGATGATTTTTTTGTGCTTTTAAAACGCGAATATTACCACATTCATCACGAATCTTAGTTATTTCGCCGTAATTTTTATTTGAACTTAGCCTTTTTGCCAGAAATTCCCCCTGCCCTAATCCGCATTCAAAAATAAGGTAACCATTATTACGCAGATAATCAGGAGATATGGCAATAAGTCTATTAAAAATAGATAGTCCAAACGGGCCGGCATCAAAAGCTTCAAAAGGTTCATGACCAATAATTTCATTTGCCATTTGCTTTACTTTTGCGGTTGAAATGTATGGTGGAGCACTTACAATAATGTCTGTCTTGTTCTTCAAATCGAGAAATTCAAATGGATCAAACATATCAGCGGTGTAAAAGGTGACCGACTTTTCTAATCCAAAATATTTCGCATTTATCTTTGCCGCATCAATTGCAGGTTTATAAATATCTGAACCAAAAACTGTTGCGTTTTTACAATAATGTGCTATGGCAAGTGCAATTGTTCCAATACCGGTACACAAATCAATGACAGTAACCTTTGGTTCATTTGCATATTTTTTTAAACCCAATTCAATAGCTGTTTCAGCTAAAAGTTCAGTCTCTTTTCGAGGAATATACAAGCCTTTGTTTATAACATAATCCAAACCCATAAAATTCTGTCTTTCAGTCAAATGAGCAAGTGGCACGTCATGTAGCCGACTTTTTATAAGATCTTCAAGTATGCGAATTTGGAATTGCTCTAAATAAGGCAATTCAAGTTTATTTGCACAAACATGTGAGACCCGATTGCCAGCTGCAGTATGCCATAATGCAATTAGCGTGTTGCGTGCATTTTCCTCACTCTTATCTGCAAGAATGATCAACTGACTTTCAATTAAGTTTAAAAAATTCTGAAATATAACTTCTTGTTCCATTCAATCTTCCTGTATTTTTACTTTATGCCAGCAGTGGAATTGCAAATCCTTCTATCTGGATGGTCGTTTTGGAATAAGTGAGTTTGTGAATAAGTCTTCCATCACTGAAGTGCAGAACATCTACTCCACGCCTAATTTCGCGTTTACCTTTATAAGAGCTTAAGAGTGAGGGCCATTCAAGTCGCCACATAAATAACATTTTTTGCTCATTCTCATCAAAGAAAAGATCCTCCATTATAAATTTAAAATTACCATGGTTGAAGAACCATGGAGTCCACGATTTTTTCAATAAATTTTTCCCGACAATCTTTGCACCTGTCCAGTTTTCAAAAACAATATTTTCATCAAATAATTTCATGACACCTTCAAGATTGTGCTCGTTCCATGCATTCAACCATTCGTTAAATAGCAACACAATTTCAGCTTTTGAAAGATTCATTTATGTTTATTTTAAAATCTTTTTTAATTCTCCTTTATCAATCTTTCCATTACTACTTTTGGGCATTTCCGGTAAAATAATTATGCTTTGAGGAATCATAAATGCTTCCAGATGGCTCATACATTCACCCCGAATTTCCTTTTCGTTCAATTGGAACTGATCGTGGGTTGTAATAAAAGCAATGATTGATTCACCTAAGAAGATATCAGGGATACCAATAACTGCAACTTCTTTAATTCCATCTATTTGGTAGATTGCATTTTCAACTTCAACAGGACTCACCTTTTCACCCCTGGTTTTAATAATATCATCATTCCTTCCCTGAAAATATAAGAAGCCCTCTTCATCCATCTTAAAAAGATCATGTGCACATAGAATTCTTTCACCCGGGATCAAACCGGGTTTCAGCATTTCTTTACTTAACTTTTCATTGTTCCAATAACCAGCCATTACATGGGGTCCACGCACATGTAGGATTCCTGATTGGTCTGCCGGAACAGGCTTTCCATCCTCGGATAAGAGAAAAATTTCCGTACCGGGTATTGCTTTACCCACTGAATTCACTTTTAAATCAACTAATTCAGGTTCTAAATAGCACACTCTTTTACACTCTGTTAACCCATACATTTTAAAAATTAGGGCATTGGGAAATATCTTTTTTAAGTCTGCTGTAAATTCTGCCGGGAGTGACGCGGCTGTATTGGTAATTTTTCGGATGCAATCAAACGTTAAACCTGATTTTTTGTATGTAGCAATCATAATTGCATAAATCGAGGGTACACCCGGGAAAACAGTTGGTTTCAATAAATCAATCTGTCTGAATATAGTCGGTGGAAAGCTGAATGAATGTTCAATTATAAGTGTTCCACCAATTGTAATTGCCATAAATAACTGGTAAAGACCATAATCAAAAGCCAAAGGTAAAACAAGAAGAATGCGTTCCTCCTCTGTCAATCGTAAATATTCTATCAGACTCCATGAAGTAAAAACCATTGCCTGGTGTGTCATCATAACCCCTTTGGGAAAACCGGTACTACCAGAAGTATAAATTAAAGCAGCTAAATCATTAGGTATTATCCTTGGCAGATCTGCACTTTCCCTGTTGTTTATGATCTCGTCAAAATCTTTAAATCTCAATCCAACATTATCTGCCAGATTGCCTTTCGAAAGAATAACTTCCTGAATTTCTTTCAGACCCACGAGCGCCAGTGAAAGTTCATTTGTCAGCAGGTTTTCCGAAATAATCACTCTTGCACCACTATCATTTAATATGTACTGTAATTTACCTGCCTTAGTCTGGGGATTTATTATTAAAAACACCCCTCCTGCAATAGTAATACCGTATATGGATATGATGCATTGCCACGAATTATTCATGAATATTGCAATACGATCCCCCTTTTTAATTCCTACTTTTATCAGGTGGGAAGCCAGGTTTTCAGCACATTCCTTTAACTGTGAATAAGAAAACTCTTCACCCTTATAAATGGCAGCCGTTTTTAATGGATGATTTTTCCATGAAAAATCCAAGGCCTCTCCCAATAAGCGTTGTGGTCTTTGAATCATATACTTGCCTTCTTTCTGATAGGCTGTGTTTATGCTAATTGATTGGAAGCGACTTGCAGTTTTCGAAATACAAAATCTGAAATCGCATTAATTGATTCAAAATTCGATTCAAGAAGCTCATTGTCGGAAGCTGTAATCAAAAAATCTTCTTCAATGAAACTTATAATCGAAATAAAACCCATCGAATCCATTATTCCTTGAGCAAAAATGAGCGTTTCGTTATTAAGATGATCATCAGAGGCATATGAAGTCTTTAAAATGAATTCTCTAACCTTTTCCTGAATTTGAAATTTACCTTCCATTTTTAGAGTTGTTTAATATTTTATTGGAGCCATTCTTAAATATTCTGTTGTTTTTTGTTTCCTTCTTAAGTTCTTGTATATCATTTCAATTTCAGCAGCTGTTTTGCCAACAACTTTCCCAACTTCTTCAGGAGGTGTTCCATTCTCCTGACCATACCAAATTAAATCCATCTCGATGTAAGGCATCTGGAAGAAAAATTCTTCCTGTGTTTGCTCTGCAGTATAAGTATCAGAGGTTGGTGTTCGTTTTATTATTTCTTCTGGAATTTCCAAATATTCAGCTAATTGGTAAACCTGAGATTTATATAAATGGGCAATTGGCATAATATCAGCACCACTGTCACCATTTTTCACAAAAAACCCCTGCTCAATCTCATGTTTATTAGGTGTTCCAATCATGGCGTAATGCAAACGTTCGGCGTGATAATACAGCATAGACATCCGGCACCGTTGTTTGAAATTTGATGCTGCGACTATTTGAAGGTAATCATTGATGCGCAGTATTTTACTCTTTTCGTTTCCCTCGTTATTAACAATTGTAAGTGAAAACACCGGTGGCAAGAATTGATTTAATCCACTTTGGTTAATGCCAATTTTCATTCTGTATTCCTCTGGATTATATTCCGGAAAAACCCTTGCAACTGCCTCGTCTCTTCGTTTATAACAACCAAACCCTTCCAATGCACCCGTTATATTTTCTTCGAGTGTTCGTACTTTAAATTTTGCAGCCAATTTTAATGCAAATTCTTTACTGTCATTGCTTGAATCTTTTTCTGGTAGTATTACTCCCAAAACTTTTTCTGCGCCTAAAGATCTAACTGCCAATGCTAATGTAACAGAAGAATCGATTCCTCCGCTAATCCCAATCACGGCTCCTTTACGTTTTAATAAATTGAAAATATCAGCTTTTAATTTTTCGGAAATTCGATCAACTTCAACTTCAACATTTTCAAATCTGAGAATGTCTTTTGAAAACAATTCAGTAAATTTTACTCCCATTGTTTATTATATTGGATTCTTTAAAACTTATAAAAAAAATAAATTGGGTTCCTGTAATATTTTTGAGACATTTGATTTTTTCAAACATATTGCTGATTAATATAAAGGAATCAATTTTTAAAAAATCTATATTGAATATGAAACTTAATTTGACATTAACACTTTGTTAATCTGTTTCGATTTCATTTTGAAATATTGTCAATTACTCAACGAAATTTAAACCTATCATCGGTTGGCGAATTATTTACCTATTTCATTTTCGGACTGATTTTTAATAGTTAACTAATACTTGATCTGTGCCCTTTTCACAGCTTCGCCCTTTCAGTCACATTTCTGATTTTATTGTAAAATTTGCGGTTTTTGCGAGGAACATTATTCTTACTAAACTGAATACAATTTCCACTAATTATTTAACCTAATTGAAAACAAAAGATGATACGTGAATACGTTTCAGTTTGTTTCAAATTTATTATTGAATAAATGAAATTTAATGATCAAGTCATATTACGAATGGAGAATTACAAATTTTTAAGCCGGGCTTAACATTAAAATAAAAAACTACTTTTTATCTTTGTTCGAACGCAACATTCATAACTCCTTTATATTTTGACCAACTGAGAGTATGAAAATATATTTAAACCAAATCATTCAAACAAAATGGATTTTAACAGCATTGACCGACGCTCATTTTTAAAAACTGCCGGAGCAGCAACTGCATTAATTGGGATGACCGGAAAACTTTCGTTTGCATCAACAACTACGGCCGGAATAACAAACCCAATTCCCCGCTGGCGAGGTTTCAACCTGCTTGACTATTTCGGTACTGTGACCCCAAAAGGAAAATCTTCATCTGCCACAACCGAAGATGACTTCCGTTGGATGGCTGACTGGGGGTTCGATTTTGTCCGTATTCCAATGGCATATCCCCGTTATATCAGATTCGATCCAACAAAAGATGTTACGCCTGAAGATGTGTTGAATATTGATGAAAAAGTTGTTGATGAAATTGTACAATTGATTGATTTGGCCAATAAATACAGGCTTCATGTAAGTCTTGACCTGCATCGGGCACCCGGATATTGTGTAAATGCAGGATTCAATGAGCCGTATAACCTCTGGAAAGATGAAGCTGCCCAGGAAGCATTCAAATTCCATTGGGAAATGTGGGCAAAAAGACTTAAAGATTTCTCACGTGAAAGTGTAAGTTTTGACCTTGTCAACGAACCAAGTCTGCGCGAAAATATGAATGACCAGTTTGGCGATCGGAAGACCGTTCCGGGTGCCATCTACCGAAAGGTCGCCAAAGAAACTGCTGAAGCGATCAGAAAGTATAACCCCTCAAGAATTGTAGTCGCTGATGGGAATGATGTTGGCTCATCAGTTATTCCGGAGATTGCAGATCTTGAAATTGCCCAAAGCTGTCGTGGTTATTTTCCCCATTACATCTCGCATTACCGGGCACCATGGGTTTATAAAAATCCGGACACCGCACCAATGCCTGTTTGGCCGGGAACAATTGACAACAAATACTTTGGAAAAGAATCGCTTGAAAAATTCTATGAGCCGTGGATTGATCTGGTTAAGAAAGGCGTAGGCGTACATTGTGGAGAATGTGGTTGCTGGAGAGAAACCCCGCACGAAGTATTTTTGGCCTGGTTTGGTGATGTGCTCGATATCCTCACCCAAAACGGAATCGGGTATGCATTATGGAACTTCAGGGGCGATTTTGGAATGCTCGATTCGGGAAGAAAGGATATCGACTATGAAGATTGGCACGGCCACAAACTCGACCGTAAAATGTTGACAATGCTTCAAAAGTACTAAGAGACGGGAGAAAGGCGATGGGGAGAAAGGGCGATGGACGAGTCACATGTTAAGCAGGAAAGAGCGGGAGAGACAGGGAGATTAGGCGACAGGGAGAAATAAGAACGAAAGTGTGCAGCAAACTGAAATTTTTGACATGTGTCGTAGCCAGGAAATGTCATAAGAAAGACCGTCCCAAAAAATTGAGACGGCCTCTTTTTATAATAAGCCCTTTAACTATTTAAGCTGGTTGAACAAGGTTCTGAAACTAACCTGTTTCAAAATAATATCACGTAATTCGCTGATTTGGACACGCTCCTGGAGCATTGTGTCGCGAAAGCGAATGGTCACTGTTTTGTCTTCAGCGGTCTGATGATCGACCGTAACGCAGAAAGGCGTTCCAATCGCATCCTGGCGGCGGTAACGTTTACCAATCGAATCTTTTTCGTCGTATTGACAATTGAAATCGAACTTTAATTCGTCAATAATCGCGCGTGCTATTTCGGGAAGACCATCTTTTTTTATGAGTGGCATTACTGCAAGTTTTACGGGAGCAAGTGGCGCAGGCAACCTTAAAACAACCCTTGTATCTTTCTGTCCGTTTGAATCTTCAACTACCTCTTCGTGGTAGGAGGCCGAAATAATCTGAAGGAACATACGGTCGACACCAATCGAAGTTTCAACAACATACGGCACATACGATTCGTTCAGTTCAGGATCGAAATACTGAATTTTTTTACCCGAGAATTTTTGGTGCTGTGACAAATCATAATCGGTGCGCGAATGAATTCCTTCCACTTCCTTGAATCCAAAAGGAAATTTGAACTCTATATCAACAGCAGCGTTGGCGTAGTGAGCCAGTTTTTCATGAACATGGAAACGGTAATTTTCATGTCCAAATCCAAGTGCCTCATGCCATTTGACACGCAAATCCTTCCATTTTTCGAACCAGACAAGTTCAGTACCAGGGCGCACAAAGAATTGCATTTCCATCTGCTCAAACTCGCGCATTCTGAAGATAAACTGACGGGCAACAATCTCATTTCTGAAAGCCTTCCCAATCTGCGCAATACCGAACGGAATTTTCATCCTGCCCGATTTCTGGACATTCATATAGTTGACAAAAATTCCCTGAGCTGTTTCGGGGCGAAGGTAAACCTTTAATGCTCCATCGGCAGTAGATCCCATTTCGGTTGAGAACATCAGGTTAAACTGACGAACTTCTGTCCAGTTTCGCGTTCCGGAAACGGGGCAAACGATTTCGTTATCCTCAATAATTTGTTTTAATTCAACCAGATCGACATTGTTTAGCGCTTCGGCAAAACGGGTGTGAAGTGCGTCCCATTTTGTCTGGGATTCCAAAACACGGGTGTTGGTGGCACGAAACTGAGCCTCATCAAAAGTTTCACCAAACCGGGCTTTCGCTTTTTCAACCTCCTTATCAATTTTTGCCTCGATTTTTGCCAGATGATCTTCAATCAGCACATCTGCACGGTATCTTTTTTTCGAATCACGATTGTCAATCAGCGGGTCATTAAATGCATCAACATGACCTGAAGCTTTCCAGATCGTAGGATGCATAAAAATAGCGGAGTCAATTCCCACTATATTTTCGTGCAGCAAGACCATCGAATCCCACCAATATTTCTTGATGTTATTCTTCAACTCTACGCCATATTGTCCGTAATCGTAAACCGCGCTTAAACCGTCATAAATTTCACTCGATGGAAATACATAACCATATTCTTTGCAATGTGCAATCAATTTCTTGAATAAATCTTCCTGGGCCATATCAACTAATTTTAGAGCAAACAAATCGCTCTATTCATTAAATATTAATAATTCAACTGTTTATAAACCTTATTTTTTATCATCGACCTCTTCAAATTCGATATAGTCACCATCGGCACGTTTGTACTGCTTTGGTTTTTTATCAGAATAATCGATGGTAACATCTCCCTGCCGCACAGTTTGCCGGCCTTTCGCTGCCTCCCGGTTCTTCATTTCCTGAAAAAGTTTATCGGCAGCTTTTTCAACAACTTTAGGGGCAATAAACCGCATCACCATCTTGAATCCGTAATAGATCAATATAATGACAACCAAAACCCGGAAAAAAGAGACGATATTGAGTAGAATGTATAGTACCATTACTTTTGATTTTGATAATCCCGGCAAAATTAGGAAATATTTCGCACCAATCCGCTAATAAGGACAATGACAATTGGGATTTAATCCGCTCCCACTTTTATGGCTTTTACTGCTACCGCCACCATCAAAAACAAAATTGATTCCGATTCGCAGGTTCATGTTCCTTGCTTTGCTCGGATAGAATGGAGAGAACAAATTGTCAGCAGCCGTGTAAATTTGAAATACGCCAGCTCGAATCCCAATACCTAAACCCAGATTATCATAGGTCGATTCCATAATCGAGTAGCTTGCCGACAAGGACAATATATCTCCGAATAATGCATTCGCCGAAGCAGTT
>Ga0302296_1003366_pt1 | contig 10296 bp, 4 predicted proteins | sample III_Fen_N3_1_FD_194546 | JGI IMG/M metagenome (GOLD analysis project Ga0302296, IMG submission 194546) | Peat permafrost microbial communities from Stordalen Mire near Abisko, Sweden - III_Fen_N3_1 | ecosystem: Environmental > Terrestrial > Soil > Wetlands > Permafrost | place: Sweden: Abisko... | reverse complement strand
CTGTTATTGGGCTGCGACTTGGCGTGATTGATAATCACCATGATCTTGGTTTTGGCTTCCTGGATTTTGCCGTCACGGGGTAATTTAATCAGTATTTCTTTCTGAAACCACATCTGAATTCGTCCGACAACCGGGTATTCGGGTCCCAGCACATTTTTATTAAAGACGCTACGAAAAGCGGTTGCCAGATTTAGTGCAGCTAAATCAAGTCGCTCCTTGTTCTGATGTTTCACCACAATTTTAATGAGCCTGTAATATGGCGGATACCGGAACATCTTCCGTTCGGCCATTTGTCTGCTAAAAAGCTTGTAATAATCGTTTGCAATCACATCCTGAATAACCGGATGATTGGGCTGTGTCGTTTGAACAATCACCCTACCCTGTTTATTCTTGCGACCGGCACGGCCACTCACCTGCATAATTAACTGATAGCTTCGTTCGTACGAGCGGAAATCGGGATAATTCAACAGATTATCGGCATTCAATACACCTACAACCCGAACATGATCAAAGTCCAATCCTTTGGTTACCATTTGCGTTCCAACCAGAATATCAATTTTCCCGGTTTCGAACTGCCAGATCAGCTGTTCGTAGGCATTTTTTGCACGGGTCGTATCCAGATCCATCCGTGCAACCCGGGCTTCAGGAAATAACAATTTAATTTCGTCTTCAATTTTTTCGGTACCGAAACCTCGTGTTTTAATATCGTCCGATCCACATTCTTCGCATTTGGAAACCAGTGAAGTGGTGTGACCGCAATAATGGCAAATCAGGCTTGATCGGTTTTTATGGTAGGTTTTACTTACATCGCAATATTTGCATTTCGGAATCCAGCCACAACTGCCACACTGAACAAATGGTGCAAACCCTCTCCTATTCTGAAAAAGAATGACCTGCTCTTTATTTGACAAAGCCATGGTAATTTCGTCGTAAAGTTCAGGAGTAAAAACGGAGCGCATTAGCTTGCGTTTATAGGATTCCTGAGTATTGGCCGGGATAAGTTCGGGCATTTCAATTCCCTGAAAACGCTCTGTCAGGTTAACCAGTCCGTATTTATTGCTGCGTGCATTGAAGTACGTTTCGTAGGATGGCGTTGCCGAACCTAATAGAACTTTAGCCCCATGAATATTACCCATCACAATAGCCATATCGCGGGCATTGTATCGTGGCGCCGGATCGAACTGCTTGTACGAATTCTCATGCTCTTCATCAACAATGATCAGTCCCAGATTTTTAAACGGCAGGAAAATGGATGATCGGGCCCCCAAAATTACCTTATACTGAGGACCTGTTTGGGCAGACTTATCATTCAACACGTTAAACCAGATTTCGACTCGTTCTGCATCGTTGAATTTTGAATGATAGATGCCAGCCTGGGCGCCGAAAGCAGTTTTCAGTCGCGTTATGATTTGTGTAGTAAGTCCGATTTCAGGAACAAGGTATAGAACCTGCTTGCCCAGCTTGAGCTGTTCCTCGATTAACCGGATATAAATTTCGGTTTTACCACTGGATGTTACACCATTGAGCAAAACGGTTTGCTGCGTTTCAAACCGGGTCCGAATTTCGTCATACGCTTTTTGCTGCGGTTCGGTGAGCTCCTTTATCATTAATTCGGCATCATGAATCCGATTGATGCGGCCAATTTCCTTCTGAAACACTTCCAGAACTTGTTTCTCTTCCAGTCCTTTTAACGCGGCATCAGAAGCATCGGCTATTTGAAGTAAATCTTTTTTTACGATTTCAGTCAGGCGCAATTCACCAAACAACGTCTCTGCCAAAAATGCCTTCAAGAGTTGTTCCTGCTTCTTTGCTTTTTTGGAAAGCAAATCAAGCATCAAATTCAGGCTTTCTTCCGATTCAAATTCAGGCTTTAACCTGACCATAGAAACCTCTTTCGCTTTGTAACTTTCGCGCAGTCGCTCTTCAACGATCACGGCATTCTTTTCGAGCAGTAATTTCAGAATAGCAAACGAAGATTGCTGCCCCAGAAATTGTTTCAAATCCTGAATGCTTGCCGTTTTCCGGCTTTCAAGCAACAGAACAACCGCAGTTTCCTTATCAGTTAATCCTTCAGTAATAATTGCGTCAGGATTCAGGCTGATCTTGGTCTGACTCTCTAACTTCAGGCCAGTTGGCAATGCCGCTTTATAAACTTCACCAAGAGTGCAGCAATAATAATTGGCAATCCATTCCCAAATCTGCAATTGCTTTTCACCAATAATGGGTTCTTCATCCAGAATGGCTTCGATATCTTTAATTTCGAATTCTCCGGATGGTTCTTTTTCATGAAGTTTATAAACTAAAGCGGAGAAAAATTTTCGCTGACCAAATTGCACAATGACTCGGACTCCGGTTTTTATTTGAACCTGGAAAGCCCGAGGCACCCTATATGTGAAGTGTTGAGCGAGTGGTAAAGGCAAAATAACGTCGGCAAAAAGCGGGTCATCGATCATAGGTGCAAAATACCGAAAAAGATTTCTGATTCGAATAGTTGGAGAAAAGATTGTTGCAGAAATTTTCGCCGAAGGATGCACTCCAAAATTCATCATTTAATCACGTGTAAAAGGGAAGTTTACGCTCTCCTTTTGAAATCAAATTATTAATTCTACCTTAGTCAAACTTCATGAACTGTTATGATGAAGACAAGCTATTGATCCGTCATTCAATCTTATTTATCCAAATTATGAGTCGGAGAAGATTTAATATTAAACTGAAACTGAATGTTTATATTCTCAGTGCAGCTACCATAATATTCTGTATAACAATTGGCTATATTAGTTACCGGTTAAGAGAAATTACTTATAGCAATGCTGTTGAGATTGTCAAGGGTTCGACACGTGAATATCAAAGTAAGATATCTGCCGAGTTAAACGTCATGATGGAGTCGGCACGTACGATTAAAAATGCTTTTGAAGTTTATCCAACACTTAATCCAAAAGATCGGGACATATTTTACGATCAATTATTAACAAGTAATATTAAGAAACATCCGGAGTATCTATCAGTTGGAGTTTATTGGGAATTGAAAGCTCTTGACAAAACATATAAAAAGAAAAATGGTCGTTTCTGGAATGGTTTTTTTCGTGAGGGAGATAAAATAATCAATCAAAAAGCTATCGAAGATACCACCAATCAGGAACTAACCACTACATATTATCAGGTGCGCAGAATGAATAAGGAAACTATTGTCAATCCTTATTACGACATATCCACCAAAGAAATGAAAGGAATTCTGATGACAAGTCTGCTTACACCAATTCAGAATGAAGCCGGACAGTTTATGGGAATGGTTGGAATTGATGTTTCGCTGTCGCACATGAACGAGCTTATTGCCAGCGTAAAACCTTACCACGAAGCCATATCGTATATAATTTCTGAAAACAGAACTATTGTTGCACACACCAACAAAGAGCTAACTGGTAAGAATTTTATTCATTCGCTTGCCGGAGATTCACTGGTTTTTAAAAATGAAATTTTTAGCAATAATTTGAGTTCAAATAAATCGTTCACCTACACAAATTCAACCGATGGCCAGGAGTATTTTGTTTCCTTTGAGCCTATCGAAATTGGTGATAAAAACACAAGCTGGATAATTGGAGTCGAAGTTCCTACAAAAGTTATTTTAAGTGAAGCGAATTTGGTTTTAGGTAAATCAGTTTTTGCGGGCATATTTGGGTTAATTCTTCTGTATGTTCTTATTTATTTCATTGCAGTAAAAATAAGTGATCCGATCATAAAGGGAGTTGATTTTGCCAAATCTATTTCGGCAGGGAATCTGAATACTCATCTGACTATTGTGCAAAACGATGAGATTGGTGATTTGGCTGAATCATTGTCGATAATGGCAGCCCGTCTTACCAAAATCATAAGTGAAGTTGTGCAGAGTTCTGATGCCATTGCTGAGAGCAGTCTGGAATTATTGGATTCGTCGGTAAAACTTGCTGATGGCGCTAACAATCAGGCAACTTCGTCTGAAGAAATTTCAACCTCGATGGAACTGGTATTGAATCGGATTAAGCAAAACACACAAAATGCCAAAGAGACTGAAATAATTGCATTACAGGCAGTAAAAGGAATTCAGGTTGGTAATGAATCTACCAAGGCTCTCATCCAGTCGATGAACAACATTGTTCAAAAGATTTCGATTGTAGGTGAGATTGCCAAACAAACCAACTTGCTGGCAATAAATGCTGCAATTGAAGCATCACGATATGGTATTCAGGGAAAAGGATTTGCCGTTGTTGCTGCGGAAATTAAAAAGTTGGCAGAACGATCTCAACTTGCAGCAAAAGAAATCAATGAACTGTCAAGCCAAGGGTTGTCAAGAGCGAAAGAAACAGGGAATATATTGCTTGAAATAATTCCGGATATTGAACACACTGCCCTTTTGGTCCAGCAAATTGCGGCTTCGAGCTTCGATCAAAAAATAAGTTCTGAAGAAATAAACTCTGGTATTCAGCAACTAAACAAGGTAACCCAACAAAATGCTGGAGCCTCGTTTGAACTGTCTGTAAATTCCAAAAACATCTCCAAACAGGCCGAAAACCTGAAGAAGTTAATCACATACTTCAAGATCGAAGGAATAAGTTGAACGTGTATAGAATTTGACATTTGCAATTATAGACACACCAAACTCCAGGCTCTATGTATTGAGCAGCTTTTGAATATCCATCAAATTGGTATCAATGCTGTGATTTAATTTCACAGCTTTATTGAATGGAACATGAACAATCTTCTCATTGTCAAGCCCAATCATGATGCTTTTTTGGTCGTCAAGCAATGCATCAATAGCAGCAACACCCATTTTGGTGGCATTTACCCTATCTTTGGCCGTTGGACTTCCTCCACGTTGAATATGTCCTAAAATGGAAACACGTACATCTAAATCAGGATGTTCCTTACGAACCTGGTCAGCGATTCTAATTGCACCACCGGCTTCGTCGCCTTCGGCAACCATGATAATACCACTGGTTTCCTTGTTTTTATATCCTTTATCCAGGAATTTTTTCAACTGCTCAAAATCACCTTTCGCTTCAGGAATCAAGATTACCTCAGCGCCACAGGCAATACCACTGTTCAAAGCAAGCAAACCAGCCTCACGTCCCATTACTTCAACAAAGAAAATCCGGCCATGAGAACGGGCTGTATCTTTAATTTTATCGACAGCCTGAACAACAGTATTCAAAGCAGTGTCATATCCAATCGTGTAGTCTGTTCCATAAATATCATTGTCTATCGTTCCCGGAATTCCTATAAACGGGAAATCATACTCCTGAGACATAACCAGAGCTCCTGTAAACGAACCGTCGCCACCAATTACAACCACAGCATCAATTTCAGCTTTCTTTAGTTGATGATATGCTTTTTCACGACCTTCCGGAGTTCTGAACTCTTTGCTGCGGGCAGTCTTTAGCATGGTTCCTCCCAATTGAAGAATTCCACTAACGTCATTAGATTTCAGCGAAATAAAATCGCCTTCAATCATTCCCTGATATCCACGACGGATTCCTACCACTTTTAATTTATTTGCCAGTGCCGCACGGGTTACTGCACGAACGGCTGCATTCATTCCTGGAGCATCGCCCCCCGAGGTAAAAACACCTATTTTTTGTAATTTTTTTCTTTTCAGAGATGGCTCTGTGCTTGTATCTTTAATTGTCATGATCGATATATTAAGCGAATAAAAAAATCAAGCGAAAGGTAGTGGAAGTATTCAGATTAAAATGAAGGATTGTTAAATAGCACCTCAAGGTTAATGAAGACTTAAAACTGTTTGATCATGTCAGCTACCTTTTCCATCAACCATTGAGGCGTTGATGTAGCTCCGCAAATACCAACTTTTTCGATTCCGGAGAACCATTTCGACTGCAAATCATCGGGAGATGAAACAAAATAGCTGCGTTCATTTTGCTTTTTACAAACATCGAAAAGAACCTTTGCATTAGAGCTCCGAAGACCTCCAACAAAAATAACTACGTTGAAACGTGCCGCAAACTCTTCAAGATGAAGAACCCGGTTCGAAACCTGTCGACAAATAGTATCGTGAGACTCTACCCGACCCTGATTGTGTTGTTCCTGAATATTTTGGGTTAGCTTCCTGAAATCGTCAACTGATTTGGTGGTTTGCGAAAAGACCACGACTGGCCGAGAAGGATCTATCTTTTCAATATCATCGGGAAACTCAATAACAATCGCATTGTTATCTGTCTGGCCAGCCAATCCATCAACTTCGGCGTGTCCCTGATGACCAAAAATGACAACCTGACCATTTTCATCCCGCATTGTTTCAGCCGCTTTCTTTACCCTTTGCTGAAGTTTCAAAACCACCGGGCAGGTAGCATCAATCAAGGTAATATTATTTTGACGGGCGTATTCATAAGTTGTTGGTGGCTCGCCGTGAGCACGAATGAGAACTTTGCAATCTTTAAGTTTGAAAAATTCGTCGTGATCGATTGTCTGCAAGCCAATTTCTTGAAGACGCATGACTTCCAAATCGTTATGCACGATGTGACCCAACGAATAAAGCATACCATCTTTTATCAGCGTTTCTTCTGCTTTCCCGATGGCATTCAATACCCCGAAACAAAATCCCGATTTTTGATCAATTTCTACAATCATTAAGAATTCAGCTTTTCTTGAACTTTTCCGATGACCCAAACCAGTTGTTCATCACGGGTCATGTGGCTATTATCCAGAACCAGAGCATCATCAGCTTTTTTTAGTGGACTGGCTTTACGATTTGAATCGATGTAATCACGCTCCTGAACATTCTCCAAAATTTCTTCATACGAAACTTTTTCGCCTTTTGCTTTCAACTCATCAAAACGCCTTTGAGCACGTATTTCTACAGAAGCAGTTACAAACAATTTTAATTCAGCTTCAGGGAACACAACGGTGCCAATATCACGACCATCCATCACAATACCTTTGTTTTTACCCATTTCTCTCTGCAGTTGAACCATAGCTGCACGCACTTCGGCAATGACAGCAACCTGACTAACATTCTGAGAAACGGTCAACTGTCGTATTTCTTCTTCCACATTTTCACCGTTCAGGTATGTGGCGCTTGTTTGTTTTTCTGGATTGTAACGAAATTCTATATGGATTTCAGCCAGCAAACCAATCAGTTCCTGTCTTTTTACTGAACCTTCAGTAATTAAATTGTGTCGAAGGGCAAACAGTGTAACAGTGCGGTACATAGCTCCGCTATCAATAAATATATACCCAAATTTGGCGGCAACAGCTTTGGCAATTGTACTCTTTCCACACGACGAATGCCCGTCAATGGCAACAACTATTTTTTTGTTGGTCATTTTTCAATATTTGTGGCAAAGATAAAGTATTTCGAAGTATAAAGGCAAGATGAAATGGTTCCCATACTGAGGAAAATTATCAGGTAGATTTAACTGTTTCAATGCAAATATCTTATTCGAAAATTATCAAAAAGATAGTAGTGCATATAGATTACCGGTATTTATCATTCTTTTCATTGACGAACAATCTTAGATTTGTCCCTATTTATTGTAATTTCCGAAAATAAATTAGAACCCATCTGTCATAAAACTTCATCAAATTTCTAAAATAATGCAGAGATTCACTTTCAAATTAATGGTTCTGGCCATTTGTGGTTTAACTTTCATCCTGAAAGCCAACGCACAAAATGATGCGCGGCTGATGCGTTACCCCGATATTAATAAAAACCTGATTGCCTTCGTTTATGCCGGTGATATCTGGTCGGTTGATGCCAATGGTGGCGATGCACGCCGATTAACCTCGCATTCGGGGATGGAACTTTTCCCGAAGATCTCGCCTGACGGTAAATGGATCGTATTTTCCGGCGAATATTCCGGAAGTCGTCAGATTTATGTAATGCCCTCGAATGGAGGAACTCCCCGTCAACTCACATTTTACAACTCGGTGGGTGTAATGCCACCGCGTGGTGGATTTGATGATGTGCCACTCGACTGGACTTCTGACAGCAAAACTATTTTGTTCCGTGCCAACCGCACTCCTTTTGGGGATCGAAACGGCAAATATTACACAATCGGCATTGATGGTGGAATGGAAAAGCCGCTGGCCATTGTGAATGGTGGTTTTGCAGCATATTCCCCCGACAATAAAAAGATATGTTTTACGCCTGTTGACCGTGAATTTCGTACCTGGAAACGCTATAAAGGTGGTCGTGCAACCGATTTATGGGTTTATGATCTGGAAAAGAATACTTCAGAACAAATTACCGATTTTAAAGGAACTGATCAGCTTCCGGTTTGGTTTGGCGATAACATTTATTTCGCTTCAGATCGCGATTTAAAACTAAATATTTACCAATACAACACAGCAACCAAAGACTTGAAACAACTGACCAAACATGCAGATTTCGATTGCATGTGGCCTTCAGGAGAAAACGGACAAATGGTTTATGAAAACGGCGGATTCCTCTATAAACTCGACCTGCAAAGCGGAAAGGAAGAAAAAGTAATTGTAAATATTCATTTCGACAATCCGAATATCATACCTTATTATAAAAATGTAAAAGATTTTGTGCAGGCTTACGAGATCTCACCTACCGGAAAACGGGCACTGATTTCGGCTCGTGGTGATATTTTCTCCGTTCCGGCTGAAAATGGTCCAACTTACAATCTTACCAATACACAGGGAGTTCGCGAAATTTATCCTCGTTGGTCACCTGATGGAAAATACATTTCGTATTACTCTGATGCTTCGGGCGAATATGAAATTTATCTGCTCGAAAACAAAAAAGGTGCAACGCCCCGACAATTGACCACCGGTTCATCTGCCTGGAAATACGATACAGAATGGTCGCCAAACAGCAAATACCTGATGTATTTCGACCGTACCCTTCAGTTGAAACTGGTAGATGCAGAAACCGGAAAAACTACAGTGATAACACACGCCGACCGCGATGAGATACAATCGTATTCTTTTTCATTCGATTCGAAATGGATTACCTACAGCAAAGAAGGTGCTAATGGACTTGGCGCTGTGTGGGTTTATAATATTGAAAAAGCAGAAAATAAACAATTAACCGATGACCGTTTCAATGACGGAGCTCCAGTTTTTTCAACTGATGGCAAATACATCTACTTTATTTCCGACCGTGATTTTAATTTGAATTTCAGCAGTTTTGAATTCGACTACCTGTACGACAAATCAGCAAAAATATATGCAGTAGCTCTGGCTTCCGATTGTCCAAAGTTATTCATCGATAAAAACGATACTGAACCAATAAAGGAAGCTGAAAAGCCGGCATTAGAACCAAAGAAGGATAATAAAAAGAGTAAAATCGAAGAAAAGCCTGCAGTAGCTTTACCCAAAACAATACAGATTGATTTCGAGGGAATCAATTCCAGAATTACAGCTTTCCCTGTAAAATCTGGGGAATACAGTAATTTGACAGCTGTTGAAGGTGGAATACTTTATATCAGCGGAGGTTCATTGCATAAATATACCATCGAAGACAAAAAGGACGAAGAAGTTATGGATGCTGTTGCCCAGGAAGTAGTGAGCGCCGATGGTAAAATGATGATTTATCGCTCAGGAAAAGATTTTGGTATTACTAAACTAACTACCGGTCAGAAAGCTGGAGCAGGCAAATTGAATTTGGACGATATGACAATGAAAATTGATCCAAAGAAAGAATGGGCACAGATCTATACCGATGGCTGGCGCATATTCCGTGACTATTTTTATGTGAGCAATATGCACGGAGTTGATTGGAAAGGTATCAAAGAGCGTTACAGTCCACTGGTTCAATATGTCAGTCACCGCGCCGATCTGGATTATATTTTAGGCGAAATTATTTCGGAAACCAATACCGGCCACTCGTATGTGAGTTGGGGCGATTTTGAAAATGTAAAACGAGTTGATACCGGATTGTTGGGCGCAGAACTTATCGCTGATCAGGCATCGGGTAAATACCGCATTGCAAAAATATATGCCGGTGAAAACTGGAATGAAGCCCGTCGTTCTCCTCTTACAGAGCAGGGCGTGAATGTAAAAGAAGGCGATTATTTGTTAGCCATTAACGGAACGGCAGTTAATCTGAACATGAATCCTTATGAATTACTCGAGAATACGGTTGGAAAAACCGTTGAAATCACTGTAAATTCTATTCCTGATCCGGCAGGTGCCAGAACTTCAACAATTAGACCAATTAAAAGTGAACTGGAATTGCTGAACCTAAATTGGGTAAACGAACGCCGTGCCATGGTGGATAAGCTTTCTGGTGGAAAAATAGGCTATATCTATGTTCCAAACACTTCAGCCGAAGGTAAC
>Ga0302296_1003361_pt1 | contig 10306 bp, 4 predicted proteins | sample III_Fen_N3_1_FD_194546 | JGI IMG/M metagenome (GOLD analysis project Ga0302296, IMG submission 194546) | Peat permafrost microbial communities from Stordalen Mire near Abisko, Sweden - III_Fen_N3_1 | ecosystem: Environmental > Terrestrial > Soil > Wetlands > Permafrost | place: Sweden: Abisko... | reverse complement strand
GCATATTCACCTCCACCTGCATCCAGGGTGGTGTTTTCAACATTATATTTCTCCATCATTTTACCTGTCCGAAGATACACATTTACATTCAGTTTTATCCAGCGGGTAGCAATCTCCTTTGCTGATATCCTGCAGTTGTAATTTTGCAGTCCTTTTACGGCCATCCATTGCAAAGGAGCCCATCCATTTGGGGCATCCCATTGCTGACCGGTATTTTTCAGCGTAGTTACCACTCCCCCGTTTTTTAGAAACTGATGCAGAAGGGTGGATTCCACTTCTAAAGCCTGACTTTTTGTTGCAATATTAAAGAACAGTGGTGAAATACCTGCAGCGGTAAGTTCAGCTGACTGTTTTTGCTGAACAAAATTATAATCAACAAACCATTGTTTTTCTCCATTCCAACAGTATTTATTAATAGCTGATTTTCTGTCCATTGCTTTTTTCAGATACATACTATACAGTGCCGTTTTTCCGGTGACTTTGTATGCATGAGCCAGGGTCATTTCCAGTTGGAACATCAATCCGTTTAAATCAACGGGGAGTATGTCTGTTGTATGGATGGTGCTGATATTCTTTCCATCGGCAAACCAACGGCTGCTGAAATCCCATCCGCTTTCAGCTCCGCTTCTCAGATTACGGCACATGAGTGAAAATACTTGCTGCTGATCTGCATTACCCGTTTTTTCTGATTGAGTGATTGCCAGTTTATAATCTTCGCGATAACTCTCCTGCCTGGGAATACTGTCAATGTCGTAATATCTGTTTAATACAGAGCCATCGGGCAAAATGACAACATGTTTTGTTGGTGCCGTTTTATCCATCCAGTAAGCGTATTCTTTTTCAAGGGAACTCAGATAGTGGCTGTAAACCGCATTGCCTTTTTTCTCTGCCAACAGGTTGATCATAAGGCTAAAGAAAGGAGGCTGTGAACGTGATAAATAATACGTTCTGTTTCCATTTGGAATATGACCGTAGGTCTGAATCAGATAGGAGAAATTATTGATCATATTTTCAATGATTCCCCATTCACCGCTTTGCTGAAGGCCCAACAGGGTGAAATAACTGTCCCAGTAATAAATCTCCCTGAATCTTCCACCCGGGACTATATACGAATAAGGTATAGGGAGCAATGAACTGCCTGTGATTTCGGTATCAGGCTTTCGTTCCAGCACTTTCCACAGATCACGGATATGATTTTCAACCGGCTCAGATTTCACTGTCTGGTAATTCGACCGTGGGCTCTCGGGTGCAGTAAAATTATCAGTTACAAATTGAATGAAAGCATTCTTTGAAATCGAATCACTTTTCAATAGTTTGTATTTGTATCCTATTTCTTCAGGACTTCCTTTTGGAATACAATCCACAAATGTTTTGCTGTCAGGAAAAACAGACTTCAACTGGACATCTATAAATAATTGTCCATATAGTTTGTCAGGCGCTAAGGCTGTTTTTTGGGAGAAAACCGACAGGACAAACAGACCCGTTAAAACCAGAATATAGATTCTTTTCATATTTACTTCCGCGTTCAGTGTTCCGTGTTCCGTGTTATGCGTTCAGTGTTATGCGTTCAGCGTTCCGCGTTCCGTGTTTAATGTTATGTGTTTGGATTCTTATTCCTTGTTCCATTATTCCTTATTCTTTGTGGATTGTTCTTTTTTTATCTTGGATCTAGGATCTTTAATCTTGGCTCTTTCTCGAAAATTCAACTTACAGAATAAAATCCTTCCTTTTGGGTCTCGCGATTTCCATATCGCGAATAATGAACCTAAAGCTACTTAACCCTCTTCAACACGGAACGCAGAACGCAGAACGTTTTTCACCCTTTAGTCGCACTCCCACAAATTCAGGAATGAGGAGCGAGGAATGAGGAGCGAGTGGGAGGGCGACTTTCCCTTAACCTCAAACTCTTCAAACTTCAAACACCTCAAACGCGGAACACGGAACGCGGAACACAGAACGCGGAACACAGAATGTGTTCCTATTTTCCCAGATACTGCCGACACAACGAAACTACATTTTTATCCACATGAGTATTGTTGATGGTATCGCCTATTTGCAGGTAATGCAGATTGAAATCTTTCAGCAAGGAATCAAAATTTTCAGGCTGATAGTTAATCCGTACATCCAGTTGGTTCGTTGCTGAGATCATTTCAGGAATAGGGGCAGCATCAAACCAGTTGTTTTTTAATAAGGCCACTGCCTTTCTTAACCGGTTCATTTTTCCTATTACTCCGTTTACATCGACAGGTTGAGCAGGAAATTGAATTTTAAATTCAGTTTTCTGACTGCAATCAACCTGATTTGCCCGAATATGAGCTGTCAGATTATCTCCCGAATAGCTCCAGGTATTTTCTTTATTTTCTTTATTATACTCCAGTTTCACGCCGTTCAGTGAAACCGATACCGGCATCACAGAGCCATAAAGTTGTACTTCCAGGTTTCGTTTGCTGATCATTTCAGGAAATGATCCTTCACGGGGTAAAACAGTCAGGATAAGCGATCCATCAGCTTCTTTTACCGATTGGAAGGTGGTAAAAGTAAAGGCACTTTTCTGATAATCCTTGTTATCCCCTGCGTCCTCATAAAGTTTAGTCGAATAGTTTCCTGCTGCAAAAACTTTTAGTATCAGGTCGGAACTGTTTTGTTGCAGGTTTTTTACCTGTGTGTTCATTGGAAGAATTGCACCGGCTTTGACATAGATTGGATACTCATTGAGTAAAAAGTTTCGTTCCACAATTTGTCCACCTTTCAGCAGTGTTCCAGTACTCCATTCATACCAGTCGGTACCTTTCGGCAGCCACACTTTCACTGTCGAGATATTATTCACAGCGGGTGTGGTGACAGGCATGATCAACAAATCATCACCAAACATATATTCAGTCCTGAACGAATAGGCTTCTTCATTTTCAGGATAATCATAATACATGGGCCGGCACAAAGAAATACCTGTATCGTATGCTTTCCGGGCCATGGTATAAATATAGGGTTCCAGATCGTAACGCAGACGGATAGCACTTTGCAATGCATCAAAATAATCACCCGTAAAATTCCAAACTTCTTTGTTCAACCGCGGATCTTTCGAAGAGTGGGTACGAAACATCGGACTGAAGACTCCGTATTGCATCCAACGTGTATACATTTCAGGATCAATCTTTTTCTGATCATCCGGGATATTTCCAAACATATGGCCGCCCAGGTCATGACTCCAATAACCATACAATACATTTGAGGCAGTAGAAGTAAAATAGGGCTGGAAATTAAGTGATTTCCAGGATATAATCATATCACCCGAGAATCCTACTTCGTACCGATGATTGCCCAGCCCTCCCCAACGATGATAAAGCATTGGCCGTTCATTGTTTTGCCTTTCCATTTCGGTAAAGAAGCAATAATTCAGCCACCAGGTATTGCTCAGTCCGGGTATCTTTTTTGAATTGGGCCATTGTTGCCAGTCAAGCCACCAGAAATTAATTCCTTTATCACGAATCGGATTCAGAACTACGTCAAACAGATTGGTCATGAATTTTTTATCGGCCGCTTCGAAAGGTATATTTTTATGCCCCACCGTGTCAAATTGCATGGCTTTTGCAAAGTCGGCATAACTATCTTCATAGGGTGCTATTCCCGATGCCGGATGCAGATTCAATGTGGTTTTCAGATTGTTTGTTTTTAGCCATTTCAGGAAATTAACCGGATCAGGGAAAAGCGCTTTATTCCAGGTATACCCTGTCCATCCGACAGGTTGTCCGAATTCATCATTTTTGGATACCTGCCGAAAGGATACACCTTCTGTCAGATGCCAGTCCATATCGATCACCAGCACATCCAGCGGGATATTGTACTGATTGAATTTCTTTACCAGATCACGCAATTCAGCATCTGAATAATTCCAGTAGCGCGACCACCAGTATCCGAAAGCATACCGTGGAGGGAGTGGTATTTTACCTGAAATTGCAGTAAAATCGGTAAGTATGGCTTTGTAATTTAGTCCATAGCCAAGAAAATACCAGTCGGTTTCGGTATTCTTCCGTTCCTGTACCCAGCTCCAGTCGCTGTTATCGAAGAGAAAGTTATTTGTATCGTCAATGAGGTACCAACCGTCGCGTGAGATAAGTCCGGGTTCAAATTTGCGCGGCGATTTTTCATCCACATGCGTATCCCCGTTAAACCCATCAAGCGTTCTGAAAGTCCCATTCAGGTTCCCTGTATTTTTCATTCCCGGCTTCCAGATAATTTTCTTGTCAGCTTTATCATTGTAGGTGACTTGGAGATTATTAGCCGTAAATTTTCCTGTACCTGTTTTATACCTGAGTTCCAGAAAGGCTGTTTTGATTGTCAACATTTTTCCGGATAGTTTTTTTACAAATGATACAGGAGGCAATTCACGGTTTACGACCACAAATGAACGGTTGTCAACAAATTTACCGGTTGAATCATATTCCATCCGTACAATATGAGGGGTAAGGATTGTGAAACGGGCATTTCCTAAAGTCACCTGATTCGTTGATGCCATAACCTGAAAATAACAAAAGAGTGTTAGCGTGAAAATCCAAATCTTTTTCATGATAGTTCGCTTAATAGTATATTTATGACAAAGTAAAACATTTATTTTAAATATCTCAGTATAAAAGTGTCAAAACATCGTTACGCGTTCCGCGTTCAGTGTTCAGTGTTCAGTGTTCAGTATTCAGTATTCAGTATTTAATTTTAAACTGAAGATATTCTCATTTATTTTGTCATTAACAGGAATAGTTTTACCATTATCAATCAACCATTCTCCCTTTCAACTAATCAACCTCCCGATAGCTATCTCGGGACAACTAACCAATCAACCAACGGAACGAAGTGACGTCCCGTTTACGGGATCAACCAATATTGAATCAACAACCCGAAACGCGAAACGCGGAACACGGAACGCGAAACGCGAAACACGGAACAAGGAACCAATCAACGAATCAACCATTCCGTTCCTCTGCTTAAATTAATCTTATTATAATATTTGTTTTATTAAAAATTATTTGTATTTTTAGCGCCTTAAAATACTTAGATAAAATCCCTTTTAAAAGAGAGACTAGAAACTTTTATTCATCATTAAATAAAGTTAGTTTTATGGATTCATATAGTGCAAAAAGTATTGAAGTTAGTCAAACCTTGTTGATACGCAAAGTATATGTCTGGATGTGTGCAGCATTATTAATTACTGCGGGTACAGCATATAGAATTTCAAATTCTGAAGAATTGCTGAGAGCTATTTTTTCAAGTAATATACGTTTTTTTGGTATCATTATAGCCCAGTTTGCCATTGTGTGGTTTCTGTCGGCAAGAATAAAAACACTTTCATTTACAACTGCCACCATCCTGTTTGCCTTGTATTCGGTGCTAATGGGAGTAACCATGTCCTGCATTTTTATGGCTTACACTCAAACATCCATTACATCCACATTTTTAATTACGGCAGGTACATTTGGTGTTATGAGTATTTACGGTTTCACCACTAAAAAGGATCTGACATCATTAGGGGGATTGCTGATAATGGGCGTGGTAGGAATAATTATTGCCATGTTGGTGAATTATTTTTTGAAAAGCAGCAAATTCGATTTTATAATATCCTGTATCGGGGTACTTATTTTTATAGGATTAACCGCCTATGATACTCAAAAGATCAAAGCTTTATTAAATCGGGAGAATACGGAAGAAAACCAAAAGATGGCTTTAATAGGGTCCTTAATGCTATACCTCGATTTTATTAATTTGTTTCTCTTTTTATTGAGAATTTTTGGTAGAAGAAGATAAATTTCTTCAGGCAATATCTTTTATTTGTCGTTTTACATTCTGGTCAATCTTACTGCTACTATTTCTAAATTCAAATTGTCTCCCGATCTTTAATTCCGAAAGGGATTTCAATGTTGGCTGTGGCAGTATATACGATAAAGGGTCTAAACCACAATGATTCAATTGAGTATTATTCCATCTCCTATAATTAAGTAATCATTGATATTTAATGATCTATTTGTTAATCTGCAAGAGCCTAATCTTTAGCATTCCGGCAATTAATAATAAAAAAAATGACTATCGGCTTTTGTACACAATTTTCAATTATTTGTAGATTTACCTATGTATTCATAGTACAATTAGATATGGCGGGACAAATTACACCGTAGGTGTAACCTTTGAATATGGAACATTCCGACTTGTCGGAAACCCCCAGTGTAGCCTGCGGAACTGGGGGAAAATAGTATCTAAACAACCCAACTCCGGAGGAGTTGACCAAAAGGAAAAGTCCTTAAACTCTTGATTATGATGGTGAACTCCTACAGAGTTCTGTTCATATTTCATTCATAACCCCCAGTTTCGCAGGCTCAACTGGGGGTTATGCAAAGAATACTCCTACGGAGTAATTATCGATAAAATGTCTATTCAAATGAATATCCAATGATCTAATCATTACAAAAGATAAAAAGCGAACTATGGTGTAAAAGCCAATAGTCATTAAAAAAATCTTCAGTAGAATACAGTTGATTATTGTTCCCGAAAGCAGGAGTAAGTACCTCCGATTTTCTTTTTTGAGGATTGTTCTTTAAAGATATTGATTCAAAGGAAACAAGCTAATTATACATATAAATGTAAGGGAAAATGAAGTTTAAAAACGAATTTTGTTGATTTTAAACAATAGGGTTAAGGTTTTGTTATATAGTTGAGAGCGATTTTGATACTATTTGAGACATACCTTCAAAATCACTAATGTCATAATAGTCCCCCGGTAAAGAGCAAAAAACTTACATCCATAAAACTATAGAATAGCGATAGAGACCTGATGGTTTTATAGCTAATCATTTGACTGAAAGCCATTGTTCACTTACCGGAATACAGAATTACTTCCTAATGCAATATCATACTTAACAAATAAGTATTTTGATGTTATAATCTGGTTAGGGAGCACACTATCCGTTCTGTAAAACATGAATTGTTGAAGCGGGGATGAATCAATCTATTGATGAGACAAAACTAAATCTCAAAGAATAATAAAATTATTGGGCTTCTTTTAAAATAATATTTAAACTAAGATATAGTATGAACAATCATGTAAACTCTAGTGAAAATGCTCCCAAAACAGACTTTTCAAATCTTTCAGAAGAAGAAGTAGCAGGTTGGGGCAATAACCTTTTTAAGTCAGATATTCCATTGGAAGAAAAGAAAAAAGCGTTGGAAATACTGGCACATGTTGGAAATCTGAATGCATATAAATACCTGAAGAAATATGCAGAACAGCCGGATAAGGAGTTGGAAACACAGGCCACTATGGCATTGGGAGAATGTACAATCCTTTTGCACGATGATATGACTGATGAAATTGAACATTATTTTGTTTTTACAGGCGTGGGTCCAAAGAACAATCTGACAAGGGTTTTCTTTGTGTTAATTCCTAGGGAGGGAAAAACTTTTGAAGCTGAGCAACATAAAATTATTGAAAATGAAGTGACAAATGTAACCCGGGAATTGAAATGCGAAATAGAATGGTTTGAGTTTAATGCAGACTATACAAGTTTCAGTTTATTAATGCCAACCTTTGTAGCCATTGCAACTATTATTGATAAATGTATTGAAAAATGCAATCAGTCCGGAGGTTTTGTGCGTGAAGAATATTATTGTGAAACAGGCATTCGTGACGACAAAGAAATGGATGAAATAATTCAGATTATACGAAAAAGAAAATAATCAATGAAGTTTTTTTATACTTTGCACCCGGATCAACCAATAAGTAATTAATAATGAATAATAAAAAATTAATAATTACCAGGTTACAGAAATATGAGCTTTCATAGATAAATAAATCATGATATCCCTTTGATTACTTAAGGATAATTCTAAAAATACAGAAGCTTTTAAACTAAAATTATATACGATTTAACCTCTAAAAATAGACGTGATATTATTCTGAAGGATATATAATCCAATAATCGAATAAAGTAAGAGCAGATAGTCGAAAATTTCGACCACCTGCTCTTTTTATAGTTACAACTCAAAACACCAATGAATATACCCAACATGCTGAATAGTAATAGTCAGATTAATTTTTAATACTGTCGTCATCTGTTTATCATATTGATAAATTAATTTTCATTAAAATAACGAAAAGTCAACTAACTAAATAATAAGGGGATATAGTTGCACGTTCTTTATTACAAATTGCTGTAGAATTATAAACAAAGCTTTATAATGACGAAAATCATCTTGGTACCCTTTAGTCGGAATTAAAATACAATTTTATTTATTCCTTTTACGCAAGAAACAGAGATGAATGTTTGCATTGTCATTTTAAAAAGAATAATTTTGCAGGGTGGATCACCGGTCACATCTGATGATTCATTCTTTTCGGATATGACAAATCAGGTTATGAGTTATGAGAACCTGACAATCTGATATTTCCGCTCCTTAGCTACCGAACAGTTATAGATTATTGTATACAATTCCTCCTGGTTTCAATAAATAAGATTATTTTATCATCCAACATATCAGGTATGGTTGAGATAAAACAAGATGTAAATTTGAACATAAAAGATTGCAATTGGATAGGAAAGATCATTCGTCTGAAATAATTGAAGAATTTTAAACTGATCAGTTTTTTATCTACAACGGTTAAATTATCTGATATCCTTATTTTCGAAACATTAATCTACTGTTTATTCTTTCTTGCGTTCTTAACTCTTGGTCTTGGTCCTTTATCCTTTGTCTTTTGTCTTTTGTCTTTTGTCTTGGCTCTATATAATATAAAAAGTATGACTGAAATTATTGAAAATATTGATCTTGATAACAAAGAATTCAGGTATGCCGAGCAACTGATCCTGTACTCAAACCGGTCCGTTTACCTGACAGGGAAAGCCGGTACCGGTAAATCTACTTTCCTCAGGTACATAGCCGCCAATACTTCCAAAAATTATATTATTGTGGCTCCAACGGGTATTGCAGCGATCAATGCAGGTGGTATGACTATCAATTCTTTCTTTCAGCTACCCTTTTCCCCCTTTGTCTGGGAATTATTTGATGAAGCGCAAAGACAGGGATTTTATAATTTCAGTAAGGAAAAACGTGAGATTATAGAAAAGGCCGACCTGATCATTATAGATGAGATTTCAATGGTCCGGGCCGATACGATTGATGCCATAGACTACCGGCTGCGAAATTTTGGAGGAAAGAAACACCTCCCTTTCGGAGGAAAACAAATTCTGTTCGTGGGTGATACTTTTCAGCTGGAACCGATCGCCAGAAGGGATGAATGGCAGATCCTCCAACCCTATTACGAATCGCCCTATTTTTTTAGTGCCCGGACATTCACTGAAATGAATTTTCTGAATATCGAACTAAAGAAAGTATACAGGCAAAACGATGAAAGGTTTATTTCTTTGTTGAATAAAGTGAGGGTCAACAAAGCGAAAGCCGAAGACCTTACAGAGCTGAACAAGAATTATATTCCTGATTTTGCTCCCGACGACAAGGATGGGTTTATCACCCTGGCAACAAAACGGGATATTGTGGATGCCACCAATTTGCGGAAGCTGAATCAACTGGAAGGCAAGCTCTATTCGTATGAAGGGGTAATTGATGGAAAATTCGGCAGGGAAAATTCGATCAATGATGACTTATTACCGACCAATAAAATCCTTGATCTTAAGAAAGGTGCACAGGTAATGTTTGTAAAAAATGACAGGAGCGGACGATGGGTTAACGGAACCATTGGATTAGTCGATTCATTAACCGACAGAAGTATTACGGTTTCCATCCTTCATAAAAAGAATCCTGTGTCGTATATCCTGGAGAAAGTGTCGTGGGAAAATCTGAAATATGAAATCGACAAAAAGACTGGAAAAATTGTTGAAACAGTGATAGGCACTTTTACCCAGTATCCGGTTAAACTGGCCTGGGCGATAACCATTCACAAGAGCCAGGGTCTGACATTCGACAAGCTGGTAATAGATCTGGGGGAGGGTGCATTTTCCGCCGGGCACACCTATGTAGCTTTGAGCCGGTGTACCAGCCTGGAGGGGATAAAACTGAGGACACCCATAAAACCCAGCGATATAATTGTCAGGGAGGAAGTAGTAAGATTGTCGGAAACTGCAAATAATGAACAGGCAATTGATGAAGAGTTGTCCGACAGCCGTGCAAATTATTACTATAAGGAAAGTCTGCGGGAGTTTGATTTGGGCAACTTTGAGAAAGCTTATGACAATTTGCTGAAGGCAAGAGAAATCAGGGATGATACAGACAAGCCTGATTTCTCTTGCCTTCAGCAAATTGTCATAAGCTT
>Ga0302296_1003360_pt1 | contig 10311 bp, 7 predicted proteins | sample III_Fen_N3_1_FD_194546 | JGI IMG/M metagenome (GOLD analysis project Ga0302296, IMG submission 194546) | Peat permafrost microbial communities from Stordalen Mire near Abisko, Sweden - III_Fen_N3_1 | ecosystem: Environmental > Terrestrial > Soil > Wetlands > Permafrost | place: Sweden: Abisko... | reverse complement strand
CCGCAAAAGATAAAGCAACCGGCAAATCACAGTCGATCCGAATTGAAGCTTCATCAGGCTTGAGCGATGCCGAAATCAAACGTATGCGCGACGAAGCTGCCGCCAATGAAGCATCAGACAAAGCTGCGCGTGAAAAGGTTGACAAACTGAACCAGGCCGATAGTCTGATTTTCCAGACCGAAAAACAATTGAAAGAGTTTGGTGACAAATTGCCAGCTGACAAAAAAGGTCCGATCGAAGAAGCATTAAATAAGCTGAAAACTGCACATGCATCACAGGATATTGCAGGAATAGATGCTGCAACTACTGAATTGAATACTGTATTCCAGGCTGCTTCTCAGGAAATGTATAATGCCCAAGCCGGCGGCGCGCAAGCCGATCCAAATGCAGGACAGCAAGCTAACGCTGGCGGAAGCAGCAAACAAGACGGCGAAGTAACTGACGTTGACTTTGAAGAAGTGAAATAGGTCGTAATAACAAGCGATAAACTAAAATAAAAAATGGGTGTAACCAACAGGTTACGCCCATTTTTATTAAAATACATCTCAAGATTTCATTTGCCTGAATCCAAACTTTTATAGTCCACCTGCAGGTTCTTCGGGCTAACCAGGCTGTCACTTTAATTGCATTTCGCAGTTTTTTTCAAATTCTGGCAGTGTTTGGAAAAATCAAAAAAAAACAGAAAGTCAAGAGGCTTACCCCTCTGATTTTTGATTTTGTTTACTTACATTTGTTGATATCAGTAACTTATTTAAGAAACTTATGAAGAAATTATTTTATTTATTGTTTGCACTTGTAATTTACAATGCACAAGCAGCAAACCCTGTGCTGACCATTGAAGGCGGACAGGTTCAAGGCGTAAATGCCGATATTAAAGGAGTGACTGTCTATCGTGGAATTCCGTATGCAGCACCTCCAATTAAAAACCTCCGTTGGAAAGCTCCTCAACCCATTGTTCCTTGGCAGGGTGTGAAACTTGCCGATAAATTCGGGCATCCCGGTTACCAGGCTGTTCACTATCCAGGTGGCTATACAACTGAGTGGGGTTACGGCGATGAGTCTCCTTATAGCGAAGACTGCCTCTACGTAAATGTATGGACAAAAGCTCCGGGTGAAGTTAACAAAAAGCTTCCTGTTGCGCTGTGGATTCATGGCGGCGGTTACAGAGAAGGATGGGGATCTGAACCTGAGTTTGATGGACAAGAGTGGGGAAACAAAGACGTCGTGCTTGTTTCAATCAACTATCGTCTTGGTGTTTTCGGATTTCTGACACACCCAGAGCTTTCAAAAGAAAGTCCAAACCACGTTTCAGGCAACTATGGTATCCTCGACCAGATCGAATCGCTCAAATGGATCAAGAAAAATATTGCACAATTTGGCGGCGATCCTGATAATGTTACCATTTTTGGACAAAGTGCAGGTGCTGGTAGTGTAAAAACACTTTGCGAATCTCCACTTGCCAGAGGCTTGTTCAAAAAAGCTATTATTATGAGTGGTGGTGGTTTAACAACCGCTCCGCCTACGCCTCCGGCAGGCGCTCCAACTGCTGCTCCAGCTGGTCCTGGCGGCGGTATGGGCGGATTTGGTGCCCCTGTGACTCTTGAACAATCAGAACTTCAGACAAAAGAAATTATGGATTGGGCCGGGCTTACAAGTCTTGAAAAAATGCGTGCAGCTTCTACCGAAACTATTTACACTGTTGGAAGTTTGTACGCTGCAGCTACTGGGAAACGCACCCGTATGACCGGCGCACCTATCGTCGACGGTTATGTGTCGCTCGAGAGCTTCGATGCTGCTGCTGTTGACAATAAACTGGCAAATGTTCCTTATATGATTGGTTCCACCTTGAATGATATGGGTAACATGGCTCCAGGTATTGCTGATTTTTGTCTGAACCGTGAGAAAGCAGGCAGTAAGGCTTATGCATATCAGTTTGCTCGTCCTCTTCCAACCGATGGCAGAGCTGACGTACTCAAGGGAGCATTCCACTCTTCTGATCTTTGGTACGTATTCAAGTCTCTCAAGCATTGTTGGAGACCTTTGGCAGCAGGAGACTGGGGACTTTCAGAAGTAATGTTGACAGCCTGGTCGAACTTCGCTAAGTATGGCGATCCAAACGGCAAGAGTGCTGGAAAATGGATTCCTTATTCGAAAGAAAATCCTAAATTCATGGTTTTCAAACTCGATGCAAGCGATAAAGAGAATTCAGGAATGGGCGACCCATTAAAACCATAACGAATAAAGGCAAAATTTAAAAAGCTTCAAACCTTCGTTGAACAAATAAATGTAAAAGCCCGGCTGGAAAATTCAGCCGGGCTTTTTGTTGGTCTCGTCACCCGAAATTCAAAATCTTACTTCAATACCTTTCGATAGCAAATACTATCTTCCATTCCTATGTATTGCCCATAGTTTTCAGTTCTGAAATATCCGGCAATCGAATAAAGCCGCTGCGCTTCAATCTGCCGGCGACCAGTTTCTAAAACAGCCACAGTGTTGCTTTCTTCGATTGCCCATTTTTCCAATTCCTGAAGCATTCGTGCAGCGAGTTGTTTTCCTCGCATTTCAGGAAGAACAAACATCCGTTTCATTTCTACCAATTCGTCATCAAACTTCTTGAAACAGCCGCAGCCAACTGGCTTATCGTCAAAATAAATGACCATGGCATGTTTAATTCTATCTATCTTGTTATACTGGTCGTATTGCCTTTGAATGTCGCCATTTCGAAGATTCAGGTCTTCATCCAAAGCATTAACCATTTTCCTGAATTCAGCATCTTCACTAGTCGTTCTTATAAATTTTATAGGCATCGTTCAAAATCATATTAATTAGAGAATCTAAAAATAAGGATTAATCAGAAAACTGCATCCGCCAAATAAATATTTAACTTAGAGGCTTGTAAAAATGATAAGATATGCGCGGATTGATTATTTGTTTGTTTCTCCTGATGTCGGGAAGCCTAATAGCACAGAACACTGTAAATCAGGCTGATGCACAAGGAAGGAAACAGGGCTACTGGATTAAAAAAGATTCAGAAGGAAAGCTGGTTTATCAGGCAACTTTCAAAGACGATAAGCCAATTGGTGAGATGAAGCGGTTTAATCCGAATGGAATCTTGAAAGCTGTGATGAATTTCACAGAAGGCACCGATGAAGCTGATGCTCAACTTTACGACGAACGCGGAAAATTAATTGCGAAAGGTAAATATTCGGATCAGAAGAAAATTGGGGAATGGACCTACTTGCTCGATTCAAAAGTGGTATCGACAGAATCCTATTTGAACGGGCAAAAAAATGGCACCTGCAAGCGTTTCTACAAAACCGGAGAATTGCTCGAAGAGTCGAACTGGCAAAACGACAAACTAAATGGCATTTACCGCTCCTATTTTCAGGATGGAAAAGTATTTTTGGAATGTACTTATTCTGATGGACTCCGGAACGGAATATTCAAAACCTGGTTTCCAAATGCCACACTCGAACTGGATGCAAATTTCACAAATGACACCCGTGATAAGGATTGGAAATATTTTAATGAAAGCGGAGAACTACAGTATACTTTAAAATATGAGCTTGGCAAATTATTAAATCCGGAAGTTCAGGATAGAATTGAAAAAGAAAGAGTTGGCTCATTTAAATCGAAAGGCGACAGTGTACCCGATCCTGAAAAATTCATGCAAAATCCGGAAGAATACATGCGATTGATGCAAATTCGTTAAACTCAAAATATGAGGCAGTTACTGATAACTGTTCTGCTAAGTTTATTTTCGGCGATGGTTTTGCCTGCACAAAATGCAGCACCGAATTCGTATTGGGTTCAGCTTAAAGACAAGAAAGGAACTCGTTATAGTATCAATCGGCCTGAAGCTTTTTTATCACAACGATCGATTGACCGACGCAAACGACAGCATATTTCCATCGACGAAACTGATCTGCCGGTTTCACCCGATTATCTCGACTCCCTCAAAAATCGTGGACTGGAGATTGTGCATACATCTAAATGGTTAAATGGTGCAACTGTCAGGACTATGGATACAACCTTGATCAAAAAAATTGCCACACTACCTTATGTATCCTTGGTTCAGCTTACCAAACCAGCAAATATTCTGAAATCGGCTCACAATAAATTTAGTGACGAAATAGAGAGTACTGAGTACGATCCGGCGAAATACGGAACGGCGATTACTCAGCTCACTCAATTGAATGGACAATATTTGCATCAACAGGGTTTCCGCGGGAAAGGCATTCAGATTGCAATTCTCGACGCGGGGTTCCTCCATGCCAATACAATTACAGCATTCGATAGTCTTCGAAATACAAATCGCATACTTGGAATCCGCGATTTTGTTGATCCGGAGTCTGATATTTACGCGCAAAATTACCACGGCATGAGCGTTTTGTCGTGTATGGCCGGCAACGTCCCCGGAAGTTTAATTGGCACAGCTCCCGATGCCTCGTTTTACCTGATTCGCTCCGAAGATGTGGCTTCCGAATATTTGGTCGAAGAAGACAATTGGGTGGCGGCAGCTGAATATGCCGACAGTTTGGGGGTTGACGTGATCAACTCGTCGCTGGGATATTATCAATTTGACGACCCAGCCATGAATCACACCTATTCCGACATGAGCGGCAAGAAAACGAGGGTAACTCAGGGCGCCAACATGGCATTTCAGAAGGGGATACTGGTTTTTAGCAGCGCCGGCAATGAGGGGAATAATCCGTGGAAACACATTATCGCACCTTCCGACGGTGAAAACGTAATTGGGGTAGCAGCAGTCGACAAAAACGGACTTCGGGCCACATTCAGCTCTGTTGGGCCAGCTTTTGGAGGAGCTATAAAACCCAATGTAGCTGCCATGGGATCGGGAACGACACTGGTTAATAGCAGTGGTTTTATTGGCAACGCAAGTGGAACCTCATTTTCGTCGCCCGTTTTAGCCGGAATGGGAGCATGTCTTTTACAGGCGAATCCTTATGCCGGAGTCAAATTGACCAAACTGGCCATCGAGCAATCAGCTTCTCAATACAACAAACCCGATTCTCTGTTAGGCTTTGGAATTCCGGATTTTGAAAAAGCCGACAAATACCTGAAAGTAAACAGTGCTACCTCTTTAAATTGGGAAAGCTCTTGCGCAGTTTCGCCAAACCCATTTACTGATTTTCTTTTAATTCGGAATCTTGATCCGATCGGTGACAAAAACTACCGGATCAGCATATACAATCTTCAGGGAATTTGCCTTTGGCAAGCCACTTTCAAATCCGAAGAAACCATTATTCTGAGGAATCTTGCTAACTTGCCTCAGGGCTTTTTAATCCTGAGTATTCGTTCCAGTGAAAAGGAAGAGCGGATAAAATTGATTAAAATAGCGCAGTAAATAAAGTTACGAGTTGCGGGAAATACCCGAAACCCACATCTCGCAACCCGAAACTAAAAAAATGAACGATCAGCGACTTTCTCTTTTTGAATTGCAGCAACAGGTAAAAGGTAGTCTGGACGACACTTTTTCGATGCCGGTTTGGGTGAAAGCTGAAATCAGCGAAATGACCGTGAACCGAAGCGGACACTGTTACCTCGATTTGATTGAGACTGAATCGGGAACCGATACCGTGATTGCCCGATGTCGCGCCACTATCTGGTCTTATACGTTCCGGATGCTGAAACCTTATTTCGAGACAACTTCCGGACAAGTTTTTACTGAAGGACTGAAAGTATTGCTGCAAGCTAAAGTTGAATACCACGAAGTGTTTGGCTTTAGCCTGAATATCCGCGACATCGATCCGGTTTATACCTTGGGAGATTTAGCCCGACAACGCCGCGAAATTATCCGAAAACTTCAGGAGGACGGGGTTTTTGAAATGAATAAGGAACTTGATTTACCGATGGTTCCTCAACGAATTGCCATAATCTCCTCTCCCACGGCTGCCGGCTTGCAAGATTTTCAGGATCAGCTGCACAACAACTCGCATCAGTTTGTCTTTTATACTAAACTTTTTCCAGCGGTGATGCAAGGTAACGAAGCACCCCGAAGCATTATGAATGCACTTGACCTGATCTTTGAATACGAAGAAATGTTTGATGCAGTGGTCATCATTCGCGGTGGAGGGGCACAGATCGATCTGGCATGTTTCGATCAGTATGAGCTGGCGTTCAATGTGGCGCAGTTTCCGCTTCCGGTCATTACGGGTATTGGGCACGACAAAGATGACACCGTGATCGATATGGTTGCTCATACCCGCATGAAAACACCCACAGCAGTTGCCGAATTCCTGATTTCAGGAGCGTTGCAGTTTTCGCAGCAATTAACCGAATTGCAAAACCATTTTATAGAATTGGTGAATGAGCAACTGGAGCAAAATAAAAACCGATTGAGCGATGCAGCTGGTCAACTGAATCAACTGGTGAATGAAATGATTGTGACCCAACAAAACCGGTTGAAGATCGCACAAATTCAGCTTGCAAACCGAACTGAAGTATTTCTGAAAGGACAACAATCGGAATTAAAACAGCTAACTATTGGAGCAAAAAATAAAACAAACCGTTTTGTAACCCGACAGAACCATTTGCTCGATCAATCGGGAAATAAGTTGAACTTCGTTTTCCGTGAACAGATGTTGAAGAGTAAAAATCGACTGAATCAATTTCAATATCTGATAAAAATTCGCAGCATTGAAACCATCCGGACTGAAAAGAAAAATCTAAGTTCAATTCAGGAAAAACTACGTTTGGTCGATCCGCAGAACATTTTAAAACGTGGTTATTCACTTACCCTGATGAACGGAAAGATTGTAAAATCGGTGAAGCAGCTAAAAGAAGGCGACCTGCTCGAGACAAGGCTGAGCGATGGAAAGGTGGAAAGTACTGTAGAGAATATTATAAAAAAAATATGAAACAGAGATGCTGAAACAAGTTCAGCATGACGTGTCGAACATTGAAAAGCGCTCTTGAAAGCGATAATTTGAAACTAAAAAATATGGCAACAAAAAAAGTAACTTACAAAGAAGCAATTACCGAAATTGAAGAGATTCTGGAAAAGATTGAAAGTGAAGAACTGGATGTGGATGAATTGGCAGAACAAGTGACTCGTGTTTCGGCACTGATTACCATCTGCAAAGACAAACTGCACAAAACGGAGGAAGAAGTTGAGAAGATACTGAAGGATATGAACCAGTAATATAGTTTGCATTGTTCAGTCACAGTTTCCAGAAACCAAAATTAGAAGGATTCTGCCAACTGTGACTGATCACTGATCACTGCCTTAAAATCTGATATCCAATCCGGCCATAAAATTGATTCCCGCCTGCGGGAAATAGCCATCCATGCCAAAGCGTTCGCCGCCATAAACGTATGAATAGACCCAGGCATTGTTCTCGTATTTGGTATCGAACAGGTTATTCACCATCAGGTGCAGGTTAAATTCTTTCGCGAATTTCTGCGGAACACGATAGGTGAATTTCAGGTTATTCAAAAAATAGCCGTTGAGTTTCCGGTCGTTACTCGATGTATTGTCGATGTATTGTTTACTTACCGAATAGGATTGTAAACTGATGTTTAATCCTTTGGCGGCAATCCAACTCAATTGGCTATTGGCAATCATTTCAGGAGAAAAAGCCAGATCGGTAGTTCCCAGCTTGGTTGCAATTTGTCCGCCATTGTCCCAATCGTCGACATAATCGGTAAAGTCCTTGATTTTGTTTTTACTAAGTGTCACATTCACATCCCATTTCAGTTTTTCAGTCAGTTTCATCCCAGCCATCAGTTCCAGTCCTGCGCGATAACTGTTATCAACGTTGGTCATAATAGGTGCACCAACGTCATTGATTTCGCCAGTCAGTATTAGCTGATTTTGATACGACATGAAGTAAGCATTTGCTCCAAAAGCAAAGCCCGATGTATTGTATTTGTAACCCAACTCGAAATCGTTCAGGGTTTCAAAAGTAGGTTGCTTTCCTTTAGGATCGGCATCCACATAATTATCGCGGTTAGGTTCACGGTTGGCCCGTGCAAAGTTGATATACAGGTTTTGCTTTTCGCTTAACTGATAATAAAGCCCAACCTTTGGATTAAAGAATTCGAAATTATGCGACTGAGTCAGGTCGCGTAAATCATCGTCGAGACCAGTGATTGAGTAATTTATTTTTCGATACTGAAAATCGGCAAACAAATTCAGGTTTTCTGCCAGTACATAATTGTATTTGGCAAACAAGTTAAAGTCTTTTTTCAATCCGTTTCCGCGGTACCATTCATGATTCATTTCAGAATCTCCGGCATTTCTCGCCCAAATCACCTTTCCGAAATGGTTTCCATCGTACACATTGTATCCACCCCCAAAAGTAAATTCGCTGGTTTCCAATTTTCGGTTCAAGGAAAATGTCATTCCGTAGAAATCATTATCAAGCCATTTCCGGCGAATCAAATCAGATTTTGAAATAGTTACACCACCAACTACCGGCGCTATAATCAGGTAATCGGCCAATTTCTGATCGTCTTTATATTCCTCGTAATAACCCTTACCCTTGGTGTAAAAACCGCTGGCATTCAGGCTAAATTCAGGGCTAATCTGATGAGAATACAACAATTGATAATGATCCTGCTGGTAATAATCGACCTGATTAGGGTAAGTGTATAGATTGTAGGTGCGGCTATTCGAACTGATCATTTCGTCGACCTGTTTCTGCGAGTACAATCCATGATCGGCATAGCGCTGCATTCCGGCCAGATCGTTGTTCAGACGAACCGAAGGCACACCATTCCATGCCTGGTAGGTATCTTCCAATCCTGAAAAGACATTCAATTTCAGGATTGTTTTATCGGTAAAATATCCTCCGGAAACAAAAAATGATTTCAGGTTGGAAGACGCACGATCGATAAAACCATCGGAACTGACTTTCGACAAGCGAGCATCGAAAGTGAATTTCCCTTTAAGCAGACCAGTACCAACACCAACCGAATTCTTTAAGGTTCCGAACGACCCGGCAGATGTACTGTATTCGGCAAAAGCTTCTTTGTTGATTGTTGTAGTCTGTAAATTAATTGTTGCTCCAAAGGCAGCGGCTCCGTTGGTCGAAGTTCCGACACCACGCTGCACCTGAATGTTGTCGGTCGACGAAGCCAGATCTGGAATATCAACCCACCAGGTTCCGTGCGACTCGGCATCGTTCATCGGGATGCCATTTACTGTTACATTAATGCGATTCAAATCGGTTCCCCGTATCCTGAAATTTGTATAACCCACTCCAGTTCCGGCGTCCGATGTAGTCACAAAAGAAGGAGTTAAACCCAATAAATACGGAATGTCCTGCCCCAGATTGTTATCCCTGATTTCCGATTTTTCAACCGTTGTAAAAGCAACCGGAGTCTTTTCTTTCACTCGTGTAGCCGATACCAGCACTTCTTCAGCCAAAATATTGTCGGATTTCAAAACAACATCCAAAGTCTGGTTTCCTGTGAGGTTTATTTCACTGTTTTGTTTTTCGTATCCGATAAATGATACACTCAACTGATACACTCCGGCTTTCAGCTTTTTAAACTGATAAACGCCATTTACATCGGTTGTTGTTCCGCTAAAACCGTTCGAAACCGTCAGATTGGCGCCAACCAATAGTTCGCCCGTTTCAGTTTTCACAGTCCCTTTCAGGGTAAATTGGGCAAATCCCCAAAATACGATGCATTGCAAAAGCAATGTCAAATAAATCCGTTTCATTCTTGTTTTTTAAAATGGTTAATAAATAACCAATGAGGCAAGTAATTCCCTTTCGCCATCCCTTCGCCAGCATTACCTGTATCAGGTTCGGTGGGTGTGATCTCAGCCTGTAATTACCCCGACTTTCGTCAGGAAGGCACCCCATTGCGTAAATTGATGGGGCAAATGTAGAAATTTTAATGAACCCAATCCATTTTTTTTCTGAAAAAAAGTGTTTTGAGTCTTTTTCTTAAAGTTTGTTTTTGGGCGAAAACAAGTTCCGAAACTTCGTTTTCTCCATTTCCGGAAATATTGTCATTCAGAATATTTATCAAATGGAAATATTGACACTAAAAATGACTTCATGACACTACTAATCAACCATATAGCAAATGGCATTTAGTTTGAAAAACACATTACGAAAACAAGAAAAAACAAAATTGTATAATTAAAAATGGAGGAATTAAACTATGTTGCCAGTATTTAAAAACAGAAGCTTGCCCGGTTTATTTGATGAATTTCTGAATGGAAATCTACTTCCAAACTACATTGAAGAAGGTGCATGGAAATCGACTCCGGCTGTAAATATTTACGAATCAGAACAAAAGTTCGAAATCGAAATTGCAGCTCCGGGCCTC
>Ga0302296_1003356_pt1 | contig 10318 bp, 7 predicted proteins | sample III_Fen_N3_1_FD_194546 | JGI IMG/M metagenome (GOLD analysis project Ga0302296, IMG submission 194546) | Peat permafrost microbial communities from Stordalen Mire near Abisko, Sweden - III_Fen_N3_1 | ecosystem: Environmental > Terrestrial > Soil > Wetlands > Permafrost | place: Sweden: Abisko... | reverse complement strand
TGCCGGCAAATCTTCAGGGTATCTGGGTTGATGGTATGAATCCGCCCTGGAGTGCCGATTATCATATAAACATTAATATCCAGATGAATTACTGGCCTTCAGAGGCTACCAATCTTGGTGAACTACAGAAACCGTTTATTGACTTTATTGATGCTCTTCGTCCGAATGGAAGACGTACTGCCAGAGAAGTTTATGGGACGAATGGAATTGTTGCTCATTATACAACTGATCCGTGGCACTTTACTGAACCAACAGGCGCTGTCGGTTATGGCATGTGGCCGATGGGAATAGCATGGAGCTGTCAGAATATCTGGGATCATTATCAGTTTGGAGGTGATAAAGAATACCTTAGGAATAAGTCCTACCCAATAATGAAGGAGGCCTCTGAATTTTGTATTGACTGGCTGGTGAAAAATCCCAAGACAGGTTATCTAGTTTCGGGTCCGTCAATTTCACCAGAGAATAGTTTTAAAATTCCGGGAGAATCAGGGACAGCAAGTATGGTTATGGGACCAACGATGGATCATATGATAATTCGTGATCTTCTTCAGAATACAATTCAGGCAAGCATTATCCTTGACGTGGATAGACCTTTCCGTAATAAAATGGAAGAAACGCTTAAAAAACTGGCTCCTACAAAAATAGGTTCAGATGGAAGGATTATGGAATGGACTGAGGAATTTGAAGAACCGGAACCTGGCCACAGACATATTTCACACCTTTATGGGCTCCATCCGGGTAATCAGATCACGCAACATAATCCTGAACTCCTGGAAGCCGCCAGAAAAACTATTGAATACAGGCTGGCAAATGGAGGAGGTCACACGGGTTGGAGTCGGGCCTGGATAATTAACTTTTACGCGCGCCTCAAAGATGGCGATAAAGCCTATGAAAATCTTCTTGCGCTTCTTACAAAATCCACAATGGATAACCTGTTAGATAATCACCCTCCTTTTCAGATTGATGGCAATTTTGGTGGCACTGCAGGCATAACCGAAATGCTTTTACAGAGTTATGCCGGAGAGGTTGAACTTCTCCCAGCTTTACCGTCAGCCTGGAGTAAGGGATATATTCACGGATTAATTGCCAGAGGCGGATTCCTGGTTGATATTGACTGGGAAAACGGAAAACTGAAACAAGCCAGGATCATATCAAAACTTGGAAATTCTCTTAAATTGAGCTATGCAGGAAAAATCATTGAAATTGCCAATACTGAGAAAGGAAAAGAATATCTATTTGGAGAAAATCTAAACCGAGAAAATTGATGATTGACTTTTCAACAGCCTTAATCTCAGCATTATAAATAAAATCAGCTATGAATAAGCTCATCCTTATCTGCTTCTGTATCATTCGTATTTCAAATAGCTCTTATTCTCAGTACAAATTGGAGATAGAGATTTCAGATATCAGGAATGACACAGGGAACATTATGCTACAGCTCTTTGATGAAAATGAAAAAGTAATAGATGAGAAAATAAGTCAGATATCTGATAATAAGTGTTCATTCACAATTGCTGACCTCAAACCGGGTAAGTACGCTGTAAGATATTTTCATGATGAAAACCTTAATGGTAAAATGGAAACTAACTTTGTCGGAAAACCTACTGAGGGTTATGGTTTTTCAAATAATGTAACCGGAAAACTCGGTCCTCCCCCGTTTGAGAAATGGCTTTTTGAAATTAGGTCAGACACAAAAATCACTTTAAAACCGGCTTATTAAAAACCTAACTCTGTGGCCCTCCTCGAATTCCTCAGTGGCACTCTGCGTTAAATGGATTTCAATTAAGGCTAAAACTTAATACATAAAATCAGATATTGCAAAGGAAAATATTAATTTGCATCGGCAAAAACGGGACGGAATGAATTATTCCAAGTCTTTAGTTCAAATTTTAATATAATATTACACTGAGATGACCTCAAAAAAATCAGCAGTAATAATCGGAGCAGGTATAGGAGGAATAGCTACTGCAATATATCTTGCAAAAAAAGGATACTCTGTTTCTGTTTTCGAAAAAAATTCAGCGCCCGGAGGCAGGTGTGGCCAAATGATCCGTGATGGACACCGTTTTGATCTTGGAGCAACTATGTTAATGATGCCTGAAATCTATCGTGAGATATTTGAATCGCTTGGTATTTCTCTTTTTGAAAATACCGAAATAAAACCTCTTGATAATCTCTATAAAATCTATTTCGACAATAACGAAGTAATCACTTTTACTACAGATAAGGAAAGGATGAAGATCCAGCATGAGCAGATCGAACCAGGTAGTTATGCAAAATCACAAAAATATGTTGCCGACGGCTATGAGATTTTCCAGATCGGAATGAATAAACTTATCGGACGTAATTTTGATAATGTTTTTCAGTTTGCCAATTTCAGGAATATCGGGATGCTGGTAAAGCTTAAAACATATATTTCTAACTGGAAATATGTTAAGAAGTTCTTCCGTGACACCCATCTCAGGATGGCTTACACTTTCCAGAATATTTATGTTGGCCAGAGTCCGTTTAACTCACCAGCTTTGTTTTCTATGGTTCCTGCCGCTGAACTTACCGAAGGATCATTCTTTCCGAAAGGAGGCATGTATACCATAGTTGAAAAACTAATGTCGGAAGCTCTCTCAGCGGGCGTTATTTTCAGTTATAATAAGCCTGTAGAAAAAATCAGAGTCAGAGATAAAAAAGCAGAAAGCATAATATTTGCAGATGGATCAGAAATTTATGCAGATGTAATTGTTGCAAATGCAGATCTTCCCTACGTCTACCGCAAACTATTGCCGGACAAGGGAATATCCAGGAGACTCGACAATTTGAAATATTCATGCTCAGCCATCTGTTTCCATTGGGGACTTGATAAGGTCTATCCCCAGCTTGGCCATCACAGCGTATTTCTTTCAGATGGATTCCGTGAGGGACTCGACCTTATTTTCAAAGATAAGTCTATCAGCAATCATCCAAGCTTTTATATTCATGCACCTGTCAGAACTGACCCTGCAGCAGCTCCTTCGGGTCAGGATACACTATCATTTATCGTAGGATCAGGACATGTTGACAAGCTAAAAAAACAGGACTGGGAAGACCTCAGTAAGAAAACCCATAAAGCTGTTGTTGAACGATTAATACAACTTGGACTGGAAGACATTGAAGAGCATATCAAATTTGAAATTTGTTACACACCTGAAAGTTGGGAAAGTGCATGCAATATAACCAGAGGATCTGTTTTCGGAAGCCTTGCTCATAATCTAATGCAGATGGGCTATTTCAGACCGCATAATCAGCACGGCAGGTATAAAAATCTGTTCTTTGTCGGTGGGAGTACGCACCCGGGTAACGGGATACCTAACGTACTCCTTTCAGCAAAGCTAACAGCTGAAAGAATACTGAAAAACTAATATCTTTACTATATCAGATTTAAAATTAATGAGCCCACAAAAGGATAAGTTTTTAGAAATACTTAGTTCCATTGATTTCCATAAAATTAAGGATCATCCTAATATCCTTGTTGCTGCAAATTTTTGGGAGGAGGACAGGTTTTGTGCTGCAAGAATATGTTATAAGTTTATGCGGGCAATTGATGACCTGATTGATAATCATAAGGCCAAGAACAGACTGATTGAGCCTGAAGAAAGGAAGGAATTTGTTGCCAATGTTGAAGAATGGCTTAAGATGATTATCGTGTCAAAGGAGTGTAATCCATTGCAGGTAGAACTTAGAGACACTATTGACAAATTCAGGATTCCATTATGGCCTATGGAGGTCTTTGCGAAATCAATGATCTACGATATTAACAACGACGGATTTCCAACTCTGGATGCTTTTCTTGAATATTCAGGAGGAGCATCTGTGGCTCCTGCTTCTATCTTTGTTCATCTTAACGGACTGCAAAAAATTAACGGACAATACGAGCCTCCGCATTTCGATGTTAAATGGGCATCCACACCCTGCGCCATTTTCAGCTATGCAGTTCATATAATCAGGGATTTTCAGAAAGATCAGTTGAATAACCTTAGTTATTTTGCTGATGATCTGATAATTAAAAACGGATTAAGCAGAAAGATGCTCAGAGATTTTGCCGATGGAAAACCGGTGAATGACAACTTCAGAAACCTGATAAAACAATACTACCTGCTCGCAGACGAGTATCGGCTTAAAACTTACGAGATTATTGAACAAATCAGGCCTCTCCTGGAACCAAGATATCAGTTAAGCCTCGAGATAATTTTTGATTTATACCTGATGGTCTTTGAAAGAATCGATCTTAAAAACGGACAGTTCACCACAGAAGAACTCAATCCTACTCCTGAAGAAACAAGAGAAAGGGTTCTAAAGACAATTATGAATTTCAGGGAAGACAAATAATTATGTCTGTTCCGGATGTTGTTAAGATGACATTTAATAATTTTATTCATACCTGACAAAATGAATAGAAATCAAGCAAGCTCTCAATCCGGAAAATGACTGTGTGAAAATGAAGATCAATGTATTCTGGTTACGACACGATTTAAGATTAGATGATAATACAGCGCTGAATTATGCGTTGTCTGATGGGATTCCTGTTCTGTCTGTTTATTTTTTTGACACAGGAATAATTGAAGAACTTCCTGCCGATGATCCAAAAATAAATTTCATTTGTGAATCTCTTTCTGTTATAAATAATCAACTCCATAAATATGGCAGTTCAATTCTGGTTCTGAAAGGAGACCCGGAAACTCTTTGGAGAAAACTGATTGAATCGTACGATATAAATTCAGTTTTTATTAATAAGGAGTACGAACCTTATTCGATCTCAAGAGATATAAAAGTTGAATCAGTTCTCAGGGAGAAGTCTATTCCACTTTACAGGTTTAAAGATCAGGTAATTTTTGAAGAAAGAGAAATCCAGAAGTCCGATAACAATCCATATACTCTTTTCACTCCATATAAAAACAAATGGCTCCAAAAGTTTAAAGAAACAGGAAATCAGGAAGTTCATTTGTATGAAAAAAGGAAATTGAATTACTTCCAGAGTTTGTTTCCTTTCCCGTCTATTGAAGAGCTGGAATTTAAAAAAAGCTTAATAAAGGTCAGACCCTTTGATCTTTCTGTTGTCAGTTCGTATGACAAGTATCGTGATATCCCTTCACTCGATAAAACAAGTTATCTGGGTCCGCATCTCAGGTTTGGAACTGTTAGTATCCGTAAAATTGTGGACGCAGGTATGAGGGAGAACATTGTTTTTCTCAATGAGCTGATTTGGAGAGAGTTCTTTATGCAGATCCTTTTCAATTTCCCTAATGTAGTAACCGGCAATTTTCGTTCGAAATATGATAATGTTCCATGGCGCAATGACGAATCTGATTTTGAGAAATGGAGTAACGGACAGACGGGTTTCCCTATGGTAGATGCAGGAATGAGACAACTAAATGAAACGGGATATATGCACAACAGGGTAAGGATGATTACAGCCGGTTTTCTCTGTAAACATCTGCTTATAGACTGGCGTTGGGGAGAGGCTTATTTTGCTTCGAAGCTTCTCGATTACGAGCTCTCATCGAATAATGGAAACTGGCAATGGGCTGCAGGTACCGGATGTGATGCTGCACAATATTTCAGGGTATTTAATCCGGAAACACAACGGGTTAAATTTGACAGGCATAGTGAATATATCAGGAGATGGATTCCGGAAATTGATAAACCCGATTATCCGGAACCAATGGTCGATCACATTTTCGCCCGTAACAGGGTTGTGGAAGCTTACAGATCCAGCTTTTTATAAAAAGAAAATGAAAAGAAAAATCTTTGCACTCATCATTTTAATGCAAATCCCGGGAGTAATATATTCCCAAAAACTTAATCAGTTCTTACCGGATAATAATTCGCCTGCAAATTATTCAGGAATGAAACTGGTCTGGAATGAAGAATTTAACTACAGTGGCAAACCTGACACTGCCTTCTGCTGGGTTTATGAAACCGGATTTGTAAGAAATAAGGAACTTCAATGGTACCAACCCGACAATGCAAATTGCACAGATGGATTATTAATTATTGAAGGAAGGAAAGAGAAGATAAAAAATCCAAATTTCATAGCGGGGAGCAATGACTGGGAAACCAACAGAGAGTATGCTGAATACACTTCATCAAGTATTCAGACCAGGGGACACAGGCAATGGCTATTCGGCCGGTTTGAAATTCGTGCAAGAATAGATACTTCCTGTGGTGCCTGGCCTGCTATATGGACACTTGGTACTACAAGGGAATGGCCTTCAAACGGAGAAATTGATATAATGGAATTTTATCGTTATAAAGGAATCCCTACAGTACTGGCAAACTTTGCATGGGGAACAAATCAGCAGTATTTAGCAAAATGGGCTGATCTGAAAAAACCGCTGACAGATTTTACTGCCACTGACAGGGATTGGACGAAAAAATTCCATGTCTGGCGGATGGATTGGAATAAGGATTCCATTAATCTCTTTTTAGATAATCAGCTACTGAATACAGTTCTACTTTGTAAGACTCTAAATCCTGATGGTTTCAATCCCTTCTATCAGCCACATTATCTTCTCCTGAACCTTGCACTTGGAGGAAATGGAGGTGATCCTTCAAAAAGCAGGTTTCCCATAAGGTACGAAATTGACTATGTGAGAGTTTATCAATAACAGATTTTCAATTATATTTTTGACTTTCCGGGTTTTTCCGGAACATTTAGTCCTGGTTACTGTTTATATCATATTAATCATTATTCCCAGAGCAATCGTTATAATTACTACCTTTGCAATCCAATTGTAAAAGAACCATATATGGCATTAGTGACCCTGGCACCGGTAGTTGAAATGGATGGAAGAAGGCTCTATTATACCTTTATCGCTGGAGCCAGAAAAGTAATAGAACATCAGGTTGAACTCAACAAAATAAATGTTTTTCCCGTCAATGACGGTGATACCGGGACCAACCTGGCATCAACTATTAGGGCTGTCGTCGATTCTTTGCATCCACACAGATCATATAAGATTACTGCTGACAGGATCGCGGAAACAACACTTGTAAACGCAAGAGGTAACTCAGGAATAATTTTTGCGCAGTTCCTATATGGAATGAGCTCAGAGACAGGCAATTTTAAAACTATTACTATAAAGCAGTTTGCTGAGAGTATAAAAAATTCTATCCGTTACATATATGAAGCTGTTGCCAATCCGGTTGAAGGAACTATGCTCACGGTAATCAAGGACTGGGCAAACTATATTTACGACAACAGAAATATTATAACTGATTTTAACCAGCTTTTTATAGGCTCGATAGATGTCCTTAATAAATCTCTTATTGCCACCAAATCGAAGCTTGCGGTTCTTGCAAAAGCAAACGTTGTAGATGCCGGTGCAAGAGGATTTGTTTTCTTTGTTGAAGGAATCACCGATTTTATTGCTAATCGCAACCTGAAAGAGCTTATACAGGTCAAGGCTGAAACTTCGGTTTTTGAAAAAATAGAAGAGGCAATCCCCGAAAAAGTAGAATTCAGGTTCTGTACCGAAGCATTAATAAAAAACAGTACTATCGATAATAAATCAATTCTGCCTATCCTCGAAAAATATGGCAACTCAATCGTTGTAGCAGGATCAGATAAGATGAGACGTTTGCATGTACACACAAATACTCCTGCAGAATTATTCAATGAACTGAGAAATACCGGAACCCTTGCCTTTCAGAAAGCTGACGATATGCTGAGACAAAGCGAGGTTGTATATAACCGTAAATGGAAAATTGCTCTTGTGACAGATTCAACGTGTGATCTTTCTCAGGATCTTATTGATCAATATCAGATAAATATGCTCCCGATAAATATCAACTTCGGGGAAAACCATTACCTCGACAAAGTCACAATCCAACCTGAACAGTTTTATACGCTGCTGAAAGAGAATAAGGATTATCCTAAATCTTCCCAGGTAAATGAAAAAAGTTTTACCAATCTCTATTCGCACCTCGCCTCCCATTATGATTCAATTATAGCCATCCACTTAAGTGATAAACTGAGCGGGACTTTCAACAGCAGTAAAAAAGCAGCTCTGGCAATAAGCACTGAATTCAACAAGCCGATTTCAGTAATAAACTCTAAGAATCTTTCAGGAGCTCTGGGCCTGGTCGTACTAAGGACTGCAAAAGCTATTGAATCGGGCCTTTCACATGACCAGATTGTAATGATGGCAGAAAACTGGGCAACCCATCTGAGAATATTCGTAAGCGTCAAGTCAATAAAATATCTTGTCAGGGGAGGACGTGTTTCTGCCGTAAGAGGGATAATTGCCAGGATGCTGAATATTAATCCAATCGTTTCTATCGATGAGACAGGGAAAGCTATAGTTTTTGACAAATCATTCAATCAGAGAGCTAATATGGAAAAGGTGATGGGATACATCACAAAAATCAGTAAGGAGAAACAAATATGGAATTACATTGTTCTTCACGCAAATAATGAATATGCGTCGCAATGGTATTCTGAAAAGATGGAAAACCTCATTGACAAAAAACCTGTTTCTGTCGTTAATATTTCTCCTATCGTTGGCGCCAATGCAGGTATAGGGGCAGCGGCTGTGGCACTCCTTTATGACTAATACTCATTTTATGAGTTTCTTACATATTTTTCTGACTGGTTTCCTTGTAATTATGATACTGATGACCCTCCTGTGGGTTGCAAGTGTAATTGCTAAAAATGTCAGCATCGTTGATCTTTTCTGGGGCTTAGGTTTTATTCTTTCAGGGGTGTTCTATTTTCTGAAAACAGGGGGAAACGAACCCAGAAAAATAATTCTGATCTTACTTGTCAGTGTCTGGGCTTTGCGGTTATCTGTTTACCTTGCCTGGCGGAATATTGGGAAAGGTGAGGATTTTCGCTATAAACAGTTCCGGGAAAAATATGGTGCGAACAGATATTGGTGGATTAGCTTTTTCCAGACATTTCTCCTTCAGGGAATTCTTATGTGGCTTATTTCAGCGACACTTCTTGGAGCTCAGATTCAGAAACAAAATAGCTCACTCGGGGTATTGGATTATGCCGGAATTGTTCTGTGGATTATTGGTTTTTGTTTTGAATCCATAGGTGACCTGCAACTGGCCCGGTTTAAAAATGATCCCGCAAATAAAGGGAAAGTGCTGGATAAGGGACTTTGGCGTTATACACGTCATCCTAATTATTTTGGTGATTCAGCTGTTTGGTGGGGATATGGCTTCTTATGCCTGGCAGCCGGAAGTTATCTGCCGGTTTTAGGTTCTGTTCTGATGACAGCATTGATAATCAAAGTATCAGGAGTCGCTCTTCTTGAAAAAAGCCTGAAAGAGCAAAAGCCAGAGTATAAAGAATATATTGAAAATACCAGTGCATTTCTTCCATGGTTCCCGAAAAAATAGGTTTTTCTTTTTCCCCTGAAATTTCGAACTATTTCCCTAAGATTCCGCAGATAATCGCTGATAGATTCTGTTCTGGCCAGGAAACCAGCGTAAATTAGCGAGATCAGCGGGAAATAATCATACCAGATTTAACATACCCAAAAGAGGTTTAATAGGAAAGGAAATAATATTCTGCAATATTGAATATCTTTATCTGATAATCAGATTGAAATTTGATTTTATCCTCTGATCTTTAAAAAAACATTTTGTGCAATAAGTCTGTTATATCAGTATTTTAATAATGCGAAGGGAAATCTAGTTTAAGATCTTAGCAGGTCTCTTCGCAGGAAAGAAATACTACTTTAAATATCATAATTTTATGAAGATTTATATTAAAATATCTTTTGTTCTGATCCTTATTTTTAGCTCCTGTAAAGTTCAAAATCCTCTAAATCCATTATTTAATCTGATACCTGCTCAGAAAACCATCTTTTTTAAAGGCAATGTTGATTGCAATATGGCAGAAGCCTGGATTAAAGATACATTCAGGATTTTTTCAGGAAAATATGGCGAAGACCCTGTCTGGGGACGAGCTGATCAATTAAGATTCGCAAGTGGTTCGAATGCCGATTCTGTTTTTAATACGCCCTGGAAAGGTTATAAAAAGCCGCTTATTCCGGCTAATTCCGATCCAGATCAAGATGGCCTGCATGGAGCCGTATGGTTTGAAACAGTTTATAAAGACAGGAATGACAACTCAGACAAGACTCTGTTTGCTCTTTATCATAACGAGAATTATCCGTTAAACTTTCCTTACAGACCTTCAAACGGAGAAGGATATTCATTTAATAACTGGCCTGTAGGGTTACTTGGAGATTCGACCGAAGCAGCAGTTTGCAGGATTGGTATTATGAAGTCAGTTGATTCCGGCAGATCCTGGAGTGACAAAGGAATCATACTT
>Ga0302296_1003355_pt1 | contig 10321 bp, 10 predicted proteins | sample III_Fen_N3_1_FD_194546 | JGI IMG/M metagenome (GOLD analysis project Ga0302296, IMG submission 194546) | Peat permafrost microbial communities from Stordalen Mire near Abisko, Sweden - III_Fen_N3_1 | ecosystem: Environmental > Terrestrial > Soil > Wetlands > Permafrost | place: Sweden: Abisko... | reverse complement strand
GGTATGGATAAAATCAGAATTTCTGCAGTAAAATATGCAAATACCTATCCGTTTATCTATGGACTGACCGAAAGCGGATTTGATAAAGAGGTGGTACTTGAGACTGACCACCCCGCTGATTGCGCTGCAAAACTGATTAGCAACACTGTTGATATTGGTCTCATTCCTGTGGCGGCACTTCCTTCTCTTAAAGAGTATCATATCATAAGCGATTATTGTATCGGAGCAAACGGGAATGTGAGAACCGTACTGCTCTTAAGCAATTGTCCGTTTGAGGATATCAGAAACATCTACCTCGATTACAGGTCACGCTCCTCGGTAAACCTTACAAAAGTGCTGGCAAGAAACAGCTGGAAAAGAGAATATAAGTGGATAAATACCTCAAAAGTTTTCGATTTCCTGAATATCGGTCTTAATGAGGCTGTAGTACTTATCGGTGACCAGTGTTTTGAATTTGAAAACAGTTTCAGATATAAAGTTGATCTGGCAAACGAATGGAAGAAATTCTCAGGTCTGCCATTTGTATTTGCATGCTGGACAGCCAATAAACAGATTAATAATGAATTTATTACTAAGTTCAACAACGCACTCCGCCTTGGAGTGAATGATATTGATGCTGTTGTTGAAAAATTTGGAAACAGCGGTACAATCAGAGGTGAAATTCTCAAGAAATATCTGGTTGAAAATATTGATTATAATTTCAATGATGAGAAGAAAAAGGCTCTAATGTTATTTCTAGAACTGCTGGCAGAAATTTGATAAAACACCTACTCCTTTCCCCCCCCTGCCCCCCTGAAGGGGGGTTTGTTCTCGTTTATTACTTATCTTTCTAAATGTAAGTGGACAAGCCCCCTTTAGGGGGGTTGGGGGGTCAAAATATGGGGGGTTGAAGGACGAAATAATTGGGAAATAAATTAATTATAACTAACACATATAACTATCAGACTCTAATTATGAAGATAATAGATCTACCATCTGATTTCATTATAAGAGATTTCCAGGAAAAAGACTATGATGAGATAGTCAGATTCTGGCAATTAACTGATCTTGGCAACCCTGACAGGGGTGATACCATCGATATTATCAGAAGAACGCTTGACCTGGGAGGAAAACTGCTTGTGCTTCAATTAAAAGCAGAAGGCAGAATATGTGGCACCTCCTGGATGACTTATGACGGAAGAAGAATTATGCTTCACCATTTTGGAATATTGCCTGAATACCAGCGTAAAGGACTTTCAAAAATGCTTTTAAAAGAGTCACTAAAATTTGTAAGTGAAAAGGGTTCACAGGTGAAATTAGAGGTCCATTCCGGGAACCTGAAAGCAATTAATCTTTATAAAAAATTTGGATTTGCTCTTCTGGGTGATTATAATGTTTACATAATCAGGGATATCTCAAAATTGTTATTTTGATATTACAAGTTATATATTTAATGATTAACTTTGATTTTTGAAGTGCTTTAAATACATATTACAAACTAAGCAAAAATATCATGGCTAAAACAATCACTTTCAATGAGCTGCGGAAGATAAAAGACCAGTTACCCTCCGGAAGTATGAGACAGATTGCAGAAAAACTGGATCTGAATGAAGAAACGGTCAGAAACTATTTCGGAGGGAGAAATTTTGACAAGGGCCAGAGTGTTGGGATTCATTTTGAACAGGGACCTGATGGTGGTATTGTTACAATCGATGATACTACGATACTTGATATTGCACAGAAAATGATCAACTTCTAGTTCATTAACTGGCAGCCTCTTCAAAAGCAAAAGGCTACGTCTTTTGCTTTTTTTATTAAAAATGGACCGATCTGAGATAATAAGATCAGCTGAAAATCAGTATAAACAGATACTTGAAGAATTCTTTATATCTGTCTATAATGAAATATCTCTCTCATCTCATGGAATTGACCATCACAGGAGAGTCTGGAACTATGCAAAAGAGTTCCTGAAACAGATTCCCTCAGAAAATTCTGAAAACACCTTACAGCTCTCTGCTAACCTGATAATTGCATGTTATATGCATGATATTGGCATGTCAGTTGATCCGGGCACAAGACATGGTAAGATTAGCAGAAAATTCTGCATCCGGTTTTTAAGCGAGCACAATCTCCCAAAAGATGGTTTTCAAGCTGCCCTGGAAGCAATTGAAAATCATGATAATAAAGATTATGCTGCCGATTATAAAAAGAACGGCCTTCTGTCAATACTTTCGGTTTCAGATGATCTTGATGCTTTTGGATTTACAGGAATATTCAGATATACAGAAATTTACCTTACCAGGGGAATTGAACCTGATAAGATAGGTATTCTCGTAAGGGAAAATGCCGGGAAAAGGTTTCTTAATTTTTTGAAATCATTCGGATCATATAATGCAATAGTTGAAAGACACACCTCTCGATTTAAATTACTGGATGAATTCTTCAGCAAATACAATACTCAGCTTGCCTCGTATCAGTTTGGATTATCCCATCCAACTGGCTACTGCGGAGTGATCGAGTTATTTGATCATATGATAAAACGAAGAATTGAACTAAGAGAAATTTATCTCGAATCAGAAAAATATCTTGTTGACCCGACTATCAGATGGTTCTTTACCGAATTAAAAAAAGAAATCTCAGTCTCATAGAATAATTTTGCCAGGAAAAAGAATATGTCTAAAACACAATCAAAAATACCAGTACCATTCAATCCTGATGATTTCAGAAAAGAGGGGCATATTCTGGTTGATACTTTATCGGATTATCTTGAAGATGCTTTATCAGGAAAAGAAATGCCGGTATTGCCCTGGAATGATCCTGATCAGCTTGCAGAATATTTTTCATTCGATTCGTTCGGGTGCGAAAAAGAGTCAATGGATCACTTCATAAAGAGAATCATTGAGAATTCAATACATATTCATCATCCGCATTATATTGGTCACCAGGTAACATCTCCCCTCCCGGCTACAGCACTCGTTCAGTTTTGTACCACGCTCCTTAATAACGGAGCTGCAATCTATGAAATGGGACCCGTTAATATGGCAATGGAGAAAAATGTCGTCAATTGGTTTGGATCGGCAATTGGCTATCCCAAAGGTTTCGATGGCATATTCACACATGGCGGCACCGCAGGAAATCTTACAGCAATGCTGGCGGCGAGACAGGTAAAAACAGACTATAATATCTGGGAGGACGGAGTGAAAGAAAAAGAAAGACCATGTTATCTTATTTCTGAACAAGCGCATTACAGCTTAGGGAGAAATGTAAAGATTATGGGTCTGGGTAACAAGTCAGTTATCAGGGTACCTGTTGACAAATGTTTCAGAATGAGAACTGATCTGCTGGAAATGTTAAAAAAGGAAGCAGAGCAAGAAGGTAAGCGAATAATTTCAGTAGTTGCAAGTTCTTGTTCAACAGCTACTGGCACCTACGATGACTTAAATGCGGTGGCTGATTTCTGCGAAAAATATGATCTCTGGATGCATGTTGACGGAGCCCACGGAATGGGTGTTCTCTTTTCGGATAAATACAAATACAGGGTAAATGGCATTGAAAGAGCTGATTCGGTTGTAATCGATTTTCACAAAATGCTCCTGGTTCCTGCACTCAACACTCTTGTTATGTTTAAAAACGGAGAGAGATCATATGAAACTTTTGCCCAGAAAGCATCATATTTATTTCAAAAATCGCAGAAAAATGTATGGTACAACAGCGCTACAAGGACAATTGAATGCACCAAAAGTGCACTGGGAATCATTGCATATTCGGCTTTAAAGTATTATGGAAATGATTATTACAATCAGTATATCGACAGCAGGTATGATCTGACATCCATCTTTGCCCGGTTAGTGCGAAACAACAGCCAGCTGGAGCTTGCAACCGAACCAGAGAGCAACATTATATGTTTCAGATTCGCACCTGAAGGATTTGACGTTACTAAAGTGAATCAGATTAACTCCAATATCCGCGACAGAATTATAAAAGAGGGTTCCTTTTATATAGTGCAGGCAGAACTAAATGGCAAAATATGGTTAAGACTGACTATTATCAATCCTGTAACATCAGAAGACGATCTTAAAGATCTTATGAACAGAGTGTTAACGCTTGGTCAGGAAGGAATCAGAAAGATGGACTGACACCAGGGGTGAATGGTGCAACTTTAATTCTTTTTTCTTTTATTCTTTATCAGCTCCCTCAATGTCGTTCTAGCCAGAATTGCATTTGTGCTGTCACGTATCTCTTTAAACACCTTTTTTATCTGACAGGTATTCTCATCCTTGCAAAACTCGCATGGCCTGTAAGAATTCTCTGATACACAATACATTAGTGAGATTGTACCTTCAAAATGACGTACTACCTCGGCCAGTGACACATCTTCCGGTCTTTTCAAGAGGTAGTAACCTCCGGCTTTCCCCAGATTACTACCCAGTATACCTGCTTTTTTCAGCTCAAGAAGGATATTTTCGAGAAAACTTTGTGGTATTTTTTCTGTCTCAGAAATTTCACGGATCTGCAACGGCCCTTTTCCATATTCCCTCGCTAACCTTGTAAGAGCCACAATTGCATACCTGGTCTTTTTTGATAATATCATGATTTAACCTTAAAGTTCTCGTTAAAGTTAAGTATTAATACCTAACCATTTGTAGTTTTTATGCCAATTATGGTAATCTTAATTTGGATTACATTTGTTCACAAAATCGGTAGACATTATGAGACTTCTATTTTCCTTTTCGTTTTTCCTGTTAATAATTACAGAAGCATATTCACAATCATCAAATGATGTTCTCAATCTTCTGATTCTAAATAAATCAATAAGTCAGCAACAAGCTGATTCATTGCGGGCTGATGCCGCCATTAAGCAACAGGAAGCTGATGCCAATAAAAAATCTTTCCCGGTTTCAGCTGCAAGGCTGATTCAGATTTCAGGTTATACACAGGTAAGATATCAGAATCTTGAAGAAAAAGGTAAAAAGGATGGTTTTGACATTAGAAGAGCCAGGATCGATTTGAATGGGAACTTCACGCCATATCTTTCCTACAGGCTTATGACCGATTTTGCTGCCAATCCAAAACTCCTTGATGCATATGCCGAGATCAAGTTAAATGATTATTTTAATATAACCATCGGGCAGTTCAGAGTTCCATTCTCTCTTGAAAACCTGACGCCTGTCAGAAAATTAGACGTGATTGACTTTTCTCAAATAGTTGAAGCATTGGTATTTCGAAGTAAAGATGTAATAGGAAATCAGAGCGGAAGAGATATCGGCATCCAGTTAGGAGGGGCCCTGGTAAAGAGTGGAACTAAAAATATTGTAGAATACCGAATCGGAGTTTTTAATGGTTCAGGAATAAATATTCAGGACACAGCAAACAAAGCAAAAGACATTGCTGTCCGGCTTGTAGTAAATCCATTGAAGGGTCTTTCCTTCGGTTCCTCATATTATAATGGTTGGGGAAAGGCAATAAAACCATCTTCATCATATATTGGAAGGAGTCAACCTCATAACAGGTTTGGTCTGGACATTAATTATAGCGCTGCACGCCTGGGTTTCAGGGCAGAATATATAAAGGGTACAGATGGATCAACTGATAGAGCAGGCTGGTATGCTTTGGCAGAATATTATTTAATCCCGCAGAAATTACAGGTTGTCTGCAAATATGACACATACGATCCAGATGAATCTGCAGCCAATAATATTTCAATAAATTATGTGGGCGGCCTTAATTATAACTTTAATTCATGGTCTCGCATTCAGGCTTTTTATACTGTCAGAAAGGAAGAAGGTACCGAAGTGGATAACAATTATTTATCTGTTCAATACCAGATTGGTTTTTGATAATTAAAAAACAAAATGAAAATAGTTAGCAGGTCTTTTTTAATAATTGCTCTCCTGAGCTCAACACTGACAGTTCCAAAATCTTACAGTCAGGAAAAAAAATCAGGCCAGATCAGCATTTCAGGCGCATTTGCTCTCTACCCTATGGTAATAAGATGGGCAGATGAATACAAAAAAATAAATCCGGGAGTCAGGTTTGATATCTCTGCAGGAGGTGCCGGCAAAGGTATTTCCGATGCCCTCAACGGAATGGTTGAGATAGGCATGGTTTCGCGGGAGATATATCCTGAGGAGATTAAGAAAGGAGCATTTCCCATTGCAGTTACAAAAGATGCTGTCGTAGCGGTAGTAAGTGAATTAAATCCTTCCATTAATGACATTCTTTCAAAAGGATTAAAAAAGGATGCAGCTAATAATATCTGGATAACAGGCAGATATACCACCTGGGCTCAAGCTTTCGGCGCAAAAGCTGCTCCTATTCATGTCTATACTCGTTCAGATGCCTGCGGGGCTGCTGAAATGTGGGCAAAATTCTTCGGAAAAAAACAGGAGGACCTCCTGGGTGTCGGAGTATTTGGAGATCCTGGTCTGGCACAGGCTGTAAAGAAAGACCCGCTCGGTATTGGATATAATAATATTGGTTATGCCTACGATGCCACAACCAGGAAGCAAATCAAAGGGCTAAGGGTTGTACCGATAGACTTAAATAATAATGGCAAAATTGACAGCGACGAAGATTTTTATACTTCAATGGATGATCTGATTAATGCCATAGCTTCAGGGAAATATCCCTCCCCTCCTTCCAGGGAATTATTTTTCGTTATGAAAGGAAGTCCGAAGGATAACAAAGTGGTTACTGAATTTATAAAATGGGTGTTAACCGATGGCCAGAAATTTGTTAATGAAGCCGGATATATATCACTGACAAAAGATAAAATTGATACGGAGCGAAAGAAGCTAGAATAATATATATGCGTCGACTCAGAGCTGTTAAAGATAAAACTGCCCGGCATTTAATGCTGGGCATTGCCATTTTTACGATACTATTCCTTGTTGTAATGGGCTTGAGTCTGTTTTTCAAGGCATTGCCAATTATGAAGGAGAAAAATCTTTGGGTATTGCTATCATCATCCGATTGGAAGCCTTTCAAGGGAGACTTCGGATTTCTGCCCTTTATTCTCAGCACCTTCTATGTGTCACTCATTGCCATAATAATTGCACTGCCATTTTCAGTTCTTACGAGTATATATCTCAATTCTTACGCTTCAAAGAATGTCAAACGGCTTTTTGAGCCTGTTATAGATCTTCTTTCAGGCATTCCTCCTATTATTTATGGCGTCTGGGGTACATTGACAATCGTACCGCTTATCGCCAATACAATAGCTCCGAAATTCGTAGAATTTTCAACTGGCTATACCGTTCTTGCCGGAGGTGTTGTTCTGGCAGTCATGATAATCCCGCTGCTTATAAGCATCATGGTCGAGGTATTTCGTTCTATCCCCAAAGAGATGACAGATGCTTCTTTGTCCATGGGTGCTACAAAATGGCAGACGGTTAAAAAGGTAATTCTGAGAAAATCAGTTTCAGGTATTATAGCAGCTACTGTTCTGGCCCTTTCCAGGGCATTTGGAGAGACAATGGCTGTATTAATGGTTTGTGGAAATATTACTCAAATTCCACATTCAGTATTTGATGCCTGTTATCCGCTGCCGGCACTTATCGCAAATAATTATGGTGAGATGCTATCAATGCCAAGTTACGAATCTGCTCTTATGTTCTCGGCATTTCTTCTCTTTATTATCGTAGTTCTTTTTAACGGACTGTCAAGATTTGCGCTTAACCAAATAGAAAGAAGATACCAGTTCTGATTACCAATATTATGATACGAAATTGAATATGAAATTTCTGGAAGAGAAAATATTTAAAGTTATAATGATCTGTGCTGCAATGATCATTCTATTTGTCCTTGTATATATCATCGGCACAGTATTTTACAGAGGGTTCCATTCTCTGACTCTTGACATGATTACAAAGCTTCCCGGCGGAGGATTTTATCTTGGAAAAGAAGGAGGGGTTCTGAATGCTATTGTAGGCTCTTTATATATAATTCTGGGGGCGCTTGCAATAAGTATTTTGTTAAGCGTGCCGCTTGTGATGTTTATAAATTTTTATCTTCCTGCAAAATCAATTTTTGCATCACTGATCAGATTTTCACTTGATATTCTTTTTGGGATTCCTTCAATCGTTTATGGCGCCTTTGGTTTTGCTATTATGGTCTATTTAGGAATTCGTGCATCACTTCTGGGCGGAATTTTAACAGTTGCCATGCTCATTATGCCAATAATGATGCGCTCTTTTGATGAGATAACCAGACTTTTATCGCGTGACCTTCCAGATGCACTTCTATCCCTGGGGGCAACTAAGTATGAAATGACAAAAGTCATTTTAAGGCAACTCATGCCTGGACTGGTAACTGCTATCTTACTTGCAGTTGGAAGAGGCATTGGTGATGCAGCTACTGTTTTGTTTACTGCCGGATATACCGATAATATTCCGGCATCACTGAATCAGCCAGCAGCAACGTTGCCTTTGTCAATATTCTTTCAGCTTGGGAGTCCGGTTGAAGAAGTTCAGAACCGTGCTTATGCCTCGGCAATAATCCTAACAGTAATAATTCTGATTCTGAGCTTTTCCGCAAGGTATATTAGTTCAAAATTTTCAAAAAATAAATTATGATATCACAAAATCACCAGCATGCAGATGACATCACAAACTCATTTCCCGGCATGAACGAAGCAATCATATTAAGAAAACTGATTGTCAATCAATCGATAAGAGTTGAAAACCTTGATGTTTACATCGAAGAACAGCATATTCTCAAGGATATCAATATGACGATTCCTGAAAAAAGTATTACCTGTATAATCGGACCATCAGGATGCGGTAAATCTACATTTCTGAAAACACTCAACAGGATGCATGATGAAACTCCGGAAGTGAAGATTACCGGGAAAGTTTTTGTTGATGATGAGAATATTTACGGACCGGGAGTTAACGTTATCGATACCAGGAAAAAGATGGGACTACTTGCCCAACGACCCTGCCCTCTGCCGATGTCGATATATGAGAATGTTGCGTATGGTCCTCGAATTCATGGCATAAAAAGAAGAAAAGCGATTAATCAGACCATAATCCAGTATCTTCAGTATGTCGGATTGTGGGATGAAGTCAGAGAGAGAATTCACACCTCAGCCACGCGATTATCAATTGGGCAGCAGCAAAGACTATGCCTGGCCAGGGGTCTCGCCATCGAACCGGAATATATTCTTGGGGATGAGGCTACGTCTGCATTGGATCCGTTGTCGACTAAAAAAATTGAAGAGCTTTTTGTCAAGCTGAAAGAAAAATATACTATTATCCTTGTAACGCACACACTGAGACAGGCAAAGCGAATAGCTGACTACATAATATTCATGTATCTTGGCAAAATAATCGAAGAAGGTCCCACTGAATCCTTCTTCAGTAATCCTAAAAAACAGTTAACCAGAGATTATCTCTCAGGCAGTTTTAGCTGATTTGCAGACCAGAACAATATAAACCATGTTACTCAATGATCCGATAGCTATGTAATATTTAAGAATTTGGGAAACAAGATTAAATTTCTCTTTTTTTATTTTAAACCCCCTTTCATTTTCCCCCAAGGGGGAAATGTTTAGCTACTCCTTCCCCCGTGGGGGAAGGTTGGGAAGGGGGTAAAAGATAATAAGAAGAAGAATTGAAACTGTAAAATAACATTCTAAAAAACATATTTCATGAATTGTATAGTAATAGTTTAGGTTTTAACGAATAAACTCCTAATGCAAACAAAGGAATTAAAAAATCAACTCAGCGGTTTAGCCATTGAGGATCAATTGAGGATGCTTGTCAGCCTGTTCCCAGGAAAGGTAATCTTTACTACAAGCTTAGGCATTGAAGATCAGGTTATAACACACAAAATATTCACTAATAATCTTAATATAAAAGTAATTACTCTTGATACAGGTAGATTATTCCCTCAGACATACGATGTCTTTTCCAGTACGATCATCAGATACAAGAAAAAAATAAATGTTTACTTTCCTGAATATGAAGCTGTTGAAAAAATGGTCACTGAAAAAGGGCCATTGAGTTTCTATCAATCGGTGGAGAACAGAAAAGAATGTTGCAATATCAGAAAAGTTGTGCCTCTCAACAGGGCTCTCCGGGGTATGGAGGTTTGGATATCAGGAATCAGGGCGGATCAGTCTGAAAACCGCAATCATATGGACTGGCTGGAATTTGAAGAAGGTAAAAATCTTTATAAATATTACCCTTTATTTGACTGGTCATTTGATGATGTGAAGTCATTTGTAAAAGAGAATAATGTCCCTTATAATTCTCTTCACGACAAGGGTTATGTGAGCATAGGTTGCGAACCATGCACAAAAGCAGTAAAACCGGGTGATGATTTCAGGTCTGGCAGATGG
>Ga0302296_1003349_pt1 | contig 10326 bp, 7 predicted proteins | sample III_Fen_N3_1_FD_194546 | JGI IMG/M metagenome (GOLD analysis project Ga0302296, IMG submission 194546) | Peat permafrost microbial communities from Stordalen Mire near Abisko, Sweden - III_Fen_N3_1 | ecosystem: Environmental > Terrestrial > Soil > Wetlands > Permafrost | place: Sweden: Abisko... | reverse complement strand
CTCCCAACATGGCCGCCATGGCAAAGAATCCATAACTGGAGGTGATAACTGCCACGTGAACCACCAACCAATACGATTTCAGAACGGGAACTAAATTGGTTATCTCGGGATTCATCCAACTCATGCCTGCTACCGACAGAGCTATGGCTGACAACAATGATGTGATTGCCAAGGTAACTGGTGATCGTCCGGCAAATACCAAACCGGCCAAACTTGCTCCCCAACCTACAAAAATCATGGCTTCGTAACCATTACTCCAGGGTGCATGACCCGAGATATACCAACGCATAAGCAAGCCTGCTGTGTACAGGGCAAACATAAGCATCAGCGGATAGATACTTTTATTGAGGTATTTCTCAATCTTAGGGTTGTATTTCAGGATGTTGATAATGTGCAAGGCAATGAGTAGCACACCAATCAAACCGTATAGTATGGCTAGTGTAAGAAATATGCTCAGATTATTATAAAAAACTTCGAATTTTACTTTCGTCTTTGAAGGAAGCTGAACGCCACCATTCAGGAACTGATAGTTTTTGAGGCTCAACAGCGCACTGTTTGCAAAACTCCAATCACCCGATTCTTCGCCATGAAGAACCGCTGAAAAGTAGGCACTAAGTAAACCTTCGGGACCGGTTGATTTGTCTGAACCCATCATTCCATCCATTGGCATGCCACCGCCCATTGCATTGGCAGGCATGTTTTGCATGCTGCCTTCCATAGGGCTGGCAGTATCTGTTTTTTCAGTCATTCCACCCATTCCACTCATCGCTGCCTCGTCAAGTTTACCGGCTTTACCCGTTTTTCCTGTAACCGGACATTTATCGCCCGAACCGGTCATCGTTCCTTTATCCGTACTTTTGTCCATTGCTTCACCCATTCCTTCGCCACTTGCAGGCATGTCAGTCATTCCGGTTTTGCCGGACATAGGGCAAACGGCTCCATTGACACTTCCCATTGTTGGTTGGGCGGCTTGTTCAGCACTGAAATTGACGGCTGTCCATTTTTCGGTATCATGACCTACAGTCGGGAAAATGGTGAGAACTCGACCGGTAAAGATGCTATTGACGATATTTAAACGCTCATCAACATTAATCAATTCCTTTTCGTATTGATTACGTGCCGATGGATCTTTTTGGTAAGCTGTTTCTACTTTTTGGGCCAGTTTATACTGTCCTTTACTATCAAATAATTGATTAATGGTTACATAATCATTTGTTGATCCGAGTTCTTTGGCCAGTTCTTCGTGCGCCACTTTAATCACCGGCTCGGTTTGCCATTTGCTGGGATTCGTCATCATGCCCAACACCACTTCAATGGCCGATTGGTTATTGTAGCTTGTTTTTTTTGTGATTTTGCGAACTAGATCCGACGCATAGGTGCTCAGCGGTTCCACTCGTCCCTGCACTTCATCCTGAATGAGTAAACTACTTAAGGCTTCGAGGTGTGCCTTTTTAGTGTTAGGTGTTTTGGCAGCAAACAGTGAGCCTGAAGCAACCAGCAATCCGGCAAGCAGAAGCATTTTGGAAGCTTTACGCTTTTGTTGCAATGCGTTGCTTAATTTTATAACCGTGAAGAAATGGCTGTTTTTGTTGAAGAGTGTAAGAATCATGCCTATCAACATAAGGAAATAGCCGATGTAAGTGACCATCGTTCCCCAATAGTCGTGGTTTACCGATAAAACAGTGCCTTGTTCATCCTGGTCGTACGAAGATTGGAAGAAGCGATATCCGCGGTAGTTGAGAATATTGTTCATGTAAATGCGGAAAGGTTGTTGCGTTTTCGACTCCTTGTCGATAACCGTAATTTCGCTGGCGTAGGATGATGGGCTGTTCGACCCCGGATACCGATCCAACTGGAACTGGCGCAGCGTGATGCTAAACGGTAATTTCTGTGGCAGATTGCCATAGCTGATACTCACTTTTACATCGTTCAGCAAACAAATGCCGGGATTCAGCACTTCGCCTTCGGCAGAAAGTACATTTAGTTTTTTGGACAGTTCGCCATCGGTAACGTTGAATACAATGGCATTTTTAGGTCGTATCATTACGCCCGATTTGTTCATGTCGGGGTTGAATTGCGTCACACTCTTTTTGGCATGCGTCATGAATTTTTTCAATACAAAAACCAGATTGCCCGATTTGTAAATGGTTCTTTCCTGAGCCGGTAGAAGTGTTCCGGGTGGAATGGTGACTTCACTACTTTCCATCATCGACATTTTAGCCACCGGTGCATTGGCTTGCATCAGGAGTTGGTCGCCATTCATGGTGAAATGTACATCGGCTTTAACGGTGCTGTCGGCAAAGGCAAACTGTATTCCACTGCTTTCGGTGCTTTCGCCGGCGGCAAGGATGATGTCTTGTCCCTGACTGTTTTGATTCATTACAAAAAGGTCGAAAGCCGGCTCGCCTTTGTCGTCGGCTTCGAGCGTTTCGATGGAGTTGGGGATGTAAAGTTCGTTTTCGATATTGATTGTTTTTCCGCCAATTTCAATAGATTGAGAGAAATCGTTTGAACTCGTTTCGGAAAAACTGGCCGGAAATGATTTTTCCACTTTTTCGCCCTTGTATTCGGCAACCACAAGCACCGAACTTTTATCGGAGGTAATTTCGTTACTGGTCTGTCCCTGACGCAAATGCATCATTCCTTCCGAACCAAAATAGCGGGTAATACCGGCTCCGATAAGAATAATGATGAACGACAGGTGGAAGAGCAGTACGCTGAACTTGCGCTTATTGGTCATTTTGAACCGAATGGCACTACCCAGCATGTTTACAATCAGGAACACCAGTAGTAATTCGAACCATTTGGCGTTATAAACTATTTCTTTGGCATATTCTGTACCCGAACTATTTTCGGCGAAGGTGGCGTAGCCTATACTTGCAGCAAAAATCAATAACAACACAATGGTAGTGGTCATTGAAAAGAGGAAATTCGTCAATTTTTTCATAAATGATATGGAATGTCGGTAGTTTAATATTTTTTGAAGTCTATCGATTTGAAAGATAAACTCGTTAAAGTGCAAAGATATTGCATTTTCAACGGAAATTTCAAACTTATTATCATTTATTTAGAAATTTGTAATGATTTCAAATAAGTTTTTATTCAAATTACAACTATTAAAGTTTGTTTTGTGAATAAAATTGAACAGTAATCAGTCATCAGTGAACAGTGAATAGTTATCAGTGAACAGTGAACAACTGCGGGTTGCATTAAAAAATATACCGCCCAATATTTCGATTCAGTTCTATTGTAATGGAAATGTCTTATTGGCGGGAATTTGTGTGCATGTCGTATTTATAAAAAGGAATCAGAACCCTACGCACGTTAGTCGGCGGAGGGGGGAAGGGTTTATATTTAATATGAACCCTTTCCCCCTCAGGGGTACTTCCTCCCGATAGATCGGGATGTTCCACTTCCAAAAGGGAAGATCATCGGAGTTCGAGGATTTACTGGTTGGAAGAAGATTCTTATTTTGTTTTTATCAAGAAATACTAGTTTTGAATATTCTCAAATCTGATAAAATGTAAATAGCCTCGGACTTCTCGTTGTCCCCTTTTCAAGGGGACGAGCCGTCAGCTGACGGAGGGCGGGGTTTGTAGATAAATAATTGCTAACTTTCCCCGTCACCCGACAAACCGCTTGGAGCGGTTGTTCGGAGTCTAAACTATTACCCTCGTCAACTCTACGCCTCACATTTCTCGCACGAACATTCTTTACCTTTCGCCTTGTCGAAGGCTTCCTTGCCCTCTACTACCGAAAAGTAAATAAGACCGACCGTACCGATACTATCCGCGTAAGCAAATCCGGTGTATTCGTAAATCACGCTCGAGGCCAGCAAAACGAGGGACATGTATACACATACCTTCGTGCAATTACTATCGGCAATGATGGCGGCCGAATGCAATCGCTTGCCCACGCTTTTTTTGCTATTCATCAGCCACACCATAACCACAATGGAAGCGATGGAGATAATCATGCCCCACAAGGTGGTTGTGGGTTTGTGATGGTTGATAAGGTTGACGATAATTCCCACCAATAGCCCAACAGCCAGTAGGTAGAAGGCTGTTCCGGTTATTTTCAGGGCTTTTATTTCGAATGGAGTTTTCGAGCTCTCGGGATTGTTTTTAATGCGCAGTATCATCACGGCAATACCCATGCCCGATACTACTTCAATAAAGCTGTCCACTCCAAAGCCAAACAGGGTGAGTGTCTCGTCCTGGTAGCCCATAGTCATCGACACCATGCCTTCCAGCACATTGTAGATGATAGTGAACATGCTTAATTGATAAGCTTGTTTGTATAATTGTTCTTCTGTTTTCGACATGTTGGTTGTTTTTTATTACAAAAGTAAAACATCGGGTGTTGCAGTGCAATCACCATAAATGGGTAATTTTTTTAATTCATAATTCATAATTCATAATTCATAGGACTTGGGTGTAGGAGACAGAACTAACTATAAGTCCGTCAGCTGACGGATTAGGGCTGTTGAAGAGAATAAGACAAAACCCTTCGTCCGTCAGTAGACGGACACATCCCTTAAAAAGGGAAGAACATCTGTATTTCGAGATTTTCGGTTGGACGAAGATTTTTTATCTTGTTTTTATAGAAAAAATACTTGATTTGAATAGATACCAAGTTTGATAAAATGTAAATAGCCCCGGACTTCTCGTTGTCCCCTTTTTAAGGGGACGAGCGTAGCGGGCGGGGTTTATATAATAAAAACGCTTACCTCCTTCACCCGACAAACCACTTGGAGCGGTTGTTCGGAGTTGCTCCACTTACTCCCTCAAATACCCAAATGTTCCGTTGTTCCAATCATCGTATGCGTCCACTATTTCCTGTTTGCTGTTGATCACAAAAGGACTGTAAGGTTCTATCGGTTCCTGCATCGGTTCGCCGCTCAGGATAAGTACGATGGATTCCTTGGTGGCTTCCATGTAAATGTCCGTGCCGTCGTTGGCAAACAGTATAAAGTGATTGGCTGTAGCCGTTTGTTCGTTCACCGTTACCGCTCCTTCAATAATCATAAAGCCGGTATTGTAATTTTCGGGGAACGAGAAATGCACTTTAGCTCCTTTTTTCAGGCGCGCGTTATACATTTCGATAGGGCTAAAAGGCATGCGTGGCCCCGCCGACTTGTTGAAATTGCCCGCAATGATTTCCACCACCCCTTTGCCGTCGGGCAGAACGGCTTGTCCCAGTTCTTCGCGGCGGATGGACTGATGTTTCGATACACGCTTCTTATAGTTCGACGGCAGTTGCACGCACAGTTGTATCATCTGAAATTCACCGCCCGCTTTTTCGGCCTCCGCTTCGTAATACTTCTTATGCAAAATGCCCGCTTCAGCAGTCAGCCACTGTACCTCTCCTTTTTCTATCACCTCCGGATGGGCTGCACCGGTGTGTAGTGCCACTTTGCCATGATAGGCTATGGTTACTGTTTCCAGTCCCTGATGCGGATACACGCCCACGCGGCGGGGACTTTCTATCGGTGCCGATGCTGCTTTAGAGCCGTAATCCAGCAGAAAGAACGGGCTCATACGTTCCCGATGCATTTCCCACGCATCGGGGAATATGGTGTGCACGCTAAAATCGGTGCCTACCAGATGAGGTGCCGACGGTGCAATGATTTGTTCTATTGATCTTATCTTGTTCATAGTGTTGGTGTTTTTTAGGAGTAAACAACTGAGCAGAGATTTGGTTCTGAAAAACGTGGCTCATAAAGATTTGTGCGGTTAGCTCTGTGAAAATAGTATGTTATAAAACATACTATTTTATGTAAAAATAATGAGTGTAATGCTTGTAAATATGGAATAAAGCCATTATATTTAGAACAGAATTTACTTAATGCTTAACTTTTTTTGTGAATAATTCCGTCCACTACGATAAAATGGGCTGTTTTACTCGCTTCGAAAGGCTAACTGATGCAGAAAATAGTCGGTAGAAAGGCGGAAAAGTGAATTCAACCCTATAAAATTTTTATAGACATGAATCTTGCTTGATTCAACCCTATAAAAATTTTATAGACAAGAATCAAGCTGTATTCTACCTTCTAAAAATTTTATAGCCTTGGATGATGCTGTTTCAAGTCTATAAAAATTTTATAGACCCAAATCATGTTGTATTTGGGTTTCTAAAAATTTTATAGGAAATGATGATGAGAAAACGGATGAAAACTAGAACAATTAATTATATATAAATCTCAAGTATTAATTTAAAAATTTGTTTATTATGAATTACGTTTCGTTTTCACCGTTGTATGTCAGTCTTTTGACAATTTCTGGGGTTTTTTCGTTGAATAAATCAACTATCGAATTAGCCAAACCTTTAGTGCCCGACCTCGGAAGCATTCCGGTGGCTGCACTCGGTCAATTGGAACTTGCTCAGCAAGAATTGGGGGCAGGTATGAACCAGGCACAGAAAAGTGCCCTTAGTGATGCTGTAAAAACTCTCGACAAAGAGCGGGATGCTTTTATAGCTGAGATTTTCAGAGTTACGGGCTCGTACCTGCGAAGTAGCAATGCCGACAAGAAATCAGCCGCTTCAACGCTGCATCTCTTTTTAGTGCCTTACCGGGGAGTGTCCAAACAACCGGTGAATATCGAAACCGGTACGGTGACGGACATGGTGCAGAAATACAGGGCGCGTCGCGATTTGCAAGCTGCTGCCCAAACACTGGGCATCGATAATCTGTTTGATGAGTTGGATTCGAAAAACATGGAGTTGAACAGTTTCTATAGTAATCGCACCACCGAGTACGCCGAACGCGACGAGGCTGCGAGTGCGTTTAAACCGGCTGCTGTAGCTGCTTACATACAGTTTTGCACTTCAGTGGAGCAAGCCTTCAATTTTGCACCGAGCGAAACCATCATTGCTTTGTTCAACAAAATGGACGAATACCGCAAAAAGTATCATGCCCTCGAAACCGGCAAAGTCACTACGCCTCCAACCAATGAACCTGTAAAATAAATCACCCTACCGGGAGCGCGAACGACAGTTCGCGCTCTTTTTTTATGTAAATAACAAAATTATTTTACATAAATAGAGCAGAATCAAAAACATGTATTAACTTTGGTGCTGAAAAAATTAAGACCCTGTTTACTGCCTGTTGATGAATGCGATATATGTTCAGTAAACTGTGCATATCCGGATGAATAAAGGAATAAAGTGAATGGACTAGGTATATATGGGTTATAGGCAAGCCGAAAAAAATAAAAACAAGTTTAGTTTATTGAAACTAATGAGAAAAATTAAAAAGAATTTAATTCGGACTAGGTATACTCTTAATACGATAGACGAAATAGTTGATCACATATTAAGTGAATCTGACAATTATATTGATTTGGATGAATGTAAGATTAATCATTTGTTTGACTTTAGAATTATACTTAGTCGACTAAAAGAAGATGTCAAATTCAGAGATAAAATAAATATTAGAAATGATATTAATGAATTTGGATTCGAAGTCTTTTATTGTATTCTGAAGATTCCTTTAAGATGTGAGACAACAGTATTTACAAAAGGAGCATTTTTTGAATTAATTGAATTTGAAAAATATGTTCAATTTATAGGCGCTGTATTCGAGTCAGAATATTCATTTCAAAAATCAGTTTTTCATAGTTCGGTCAACCTCTCTACTGTTGATTTTGAGACAACTATTTCCTCAAAACACGATTTATCTTTTTATCGTACTATATTTAAAAAAGATGTTTCATTTTTTATGACTCATTTCCATAATACTGCCAACTTCAGGTCGGCGATATTTCATGAAGGTTTAGATATTAACTACGCAGAATTCACAAATATCGATTTGTCTAACATTGAGATGAAAGGTGATGCTATGCTTATCAATTATCATACAGCGATATTTTTACAAGTAAATAATAGAGAAACTGGACTATATTTAAAACAACATGCACTTAAAATGCAGGACTCTGTCAATGTGCTATATTTTAAAAAGTTGGAAATGGAAGCATATCGTAAAACGTTACTGACTAGACCACCTGAAATGGAGATTCCGGCTATAAAAAGAAAAATAAATAACATAAAAATACAATCGGATTTACTAATACTATGGCTAAGCAAATGGAGTAACTCATACGGAAATAGCTTTTTGCTTGGCATACTATTTACATTAACTGTTTGGTTTATTTTTTTTAGTTGGTTTATTGTAATGCGTGATGGTATAGGAAGTACTTTTATTTGGACTGATAAGAGATATTTATATGAAGCTGTAAACTATATTTGGCTATTTAATGGAATTGGAGGATTGTCAGTTAATAACTCTGTTACTTGGGGATGTATTTTCCCATTTTTTATAGGAAAAATATTTATTACATTCGGCATATATCAGACAATTGTTGCATTTAGGAAATACAGTAAATAGAAATAAATGACCATGCTGCTAACTCTCGCTGGCGCAGGTCTGTTACCCGTGACAAACAAAATGTAAAAAAGCAAGGCCACAGCCCTGCATTAGCGAAAGTAATTTAGAAAAAGTGATGTTTTATTCGTAAACTCAGAACTTTATTAAGGAAAAACACATAACAAATCACATTCAACTTGCTATAAAAACTATTAGAATCTGATAAATAATATTATGACAGAAATAGAACAGTCTATTGAAAAAACATTAGAAATCTCTGACTTGGCAAATATTAATATTGACTTAGCAGAAGTGATAATGGATTCATTAATGAATGATGGTATTCTAAAAGATTTACCGATTATTAGTAGCCTCGTTGGAATAACAAAATTTGGTTTAAGAACTAGTGAATTGTTGCTTCTGAGAAAAATCTTAAAATTCCTTACTCAATTAGATTCAACGACGATCGAAGAAAGACAAAGATTTATTGCAAATGTGGAAACAAAGGAGACATACAACAAAAAAGTAGGATTAGCTTTAATTTTAATTCTTGACAAATTAGAGGACCTTGAAAAACCAGAAATTATTGGAAAAATATTGGCAGCAAATATTAAAGGGACAATAGATTATCAAACATTTTTACGATTGTCTTATATTGTACAAAAACTATTCATACCAGATTTAGCATATTTGAGAAAAATAAAAAACGGAATTGAGGTAAGCTACGAAAAAATGGATGAACTCTATCTTTCTGGACTAATGATTACGGGTGATACGGGTGGAGTGAGATTTGATGGGAGGAATGAATATAGAATTGGTCCATATGCTGAAATTTTATTAGATATAATTGGTTAATGACCTAGTTGAGCTTAGTTTGGTGAGCGTTGTGCGTAGTTTGTTCTGCAATAGCCCCCCCCGTTGAACGTAGGCTGGCGTTACTAAGTTTGGCGAAGACGCTATGCCTGACAACGGTAGCAGACTATTTATGCTACGGCGAACAGAGTTCAAACCCTAGTTGAGCGTAGGTTAAGCATTGTTTGGCGAAGCGTCCCGCTTCGTCAGAGCTAAAAGCAAGGCTCTGCCTTGCATTAATAATATTGAAAGCCAGAGATTTCGAAACGGGTGTATGTATTGTTATCATAAACTATTCTAGAAATGAAAAAGACTCGACTATTTATATTAATAAGTATTATTTGTATCCTCTTTTCGAGTGCGTCTGGAGAAACTTTCGCAACTTCGAAATATAATAAAGAAGAAGTTAAAGCAATTAATCAACTAGTATATAAACTTATTGATGCAGAGAGATTGTCTTCGTTTAATAAAACAAATAAACCATTGATTTATATTTTTGACACAAGGATGACTTGTAATTTGGAAAAAACAAATTGTTTTAGATACAAAACCAATTACCTGATAAATAAACTTAAGAGAAAAGGAATAATTGATAGGAATATAGATTCAACAAGTATCCAAAAATTCAATAAAATAAAATTTGTCTTTATAAGTAATGATAGTGTGGCTTTGAAATCTGAAATTATAGAAAATTTTGCAGGTAGATTTGATCTTTCAAGAATAAGTTTTAATAAATCTTTTACTGTAGGATATTTAATGTATTCTGTTTATGTTGAAAGTGATTCAGGTTGGGGAGGATTAATGAGAATTGAGAAAAAGAATGGAAAATGGAAAATTATAGGTGGATCCATATATGTACTTTGAGAAATATATGGAGAAACAAAGACAAAATGAGAGTCGGTTGACGAGCATTGTTCGGCGAATGGCTTTGCAAGTGATAATGCACACAAAGAAAGTAGTCTGTCGTAGGTCGCTAATCTGCGGTAGCGAAGGTAAAAATAGTATATAAACATCAATTGAATTACATATGAAAAATATTTTAGTTGCTTTAATGTTTCTTTTATCAATCAATATGGTAGCACAAACAAACAATATGATAATACGTATTT
>Ga0302296_1003348_pt1 | contig 10327 bp, 9 predicted proteins | sample III_Fen_N3_1_FD_194546 | JGI IMG/M metagenome (GOLD analysis project Ga0302296, IMG submission 194546) | Peat permafrost microbial communities from Stordalen Mire near Abisko, Sweden - III_Fen_N3_1 | ecosystem: Environmental > Terrestrial > Soil > Wetlands > Permafrost | place: Sweden: Abisko... | reverse complement strand
GGATAGTCTGCCCATCTGCCTGGTCAATGGTTTCGGCAGCACGGTCGGCAGTAATGACAATCAGGGGAAGGTTTTGATAATAGGCTTCGGCAATGGCAGGGGCAAAGTTTAGGACAGCAGTACCGGATGTACATACCAATGCCACAGCATCACCACTATGCTGGGCAATGCCTGCTGCAAAATAAGCAGCCGAACGTTCATCGGTAATACTCAGGCATTCAAGTCCTGGATGAGATGTAAAAGCCAGAATTAGTGGTGCATTCCGTGAGCCCGGTGCAATGATTACTTTGCGTACACCGTGTTGAAAGCATATTTCGGGTATATTCTTAATTCCCTGACGGAAATGATTCATATTTTATTACGATTTTAAATATTTCAATTATGTGTTTTGCATGACATTCAGCATAGTCATCATTTTGTTATCCGTTTCTTCCCATTCTCTTTCAGCAACTGAAGAAGCCGTAATACCTGCACCACTGTAAAGGACAAACTGCTTGTCAAACAACTGCAAGCAACGTAAATTTACAAACAACTGGCTTTTCCCTTCGACATGCAAGGGACCAAGAAACCCGGTATAATAGGCTCTGTTGTAGTTTTCATGCTCAAGGATAAATGTGCGTGCTGCTTCCCTGGGTAAGCCTCCGACAGAAGGTGTAGGATGCAAGGCTTTTAAAAAATCAGCCAGCCTGTTACCCAGGTCTGCTTCATTAAATTCAAAACTTGTTTTAAGATGAATCAGATTGGCAGCCTGATAATTAAACGGTCCTTTCAGGGAGTAATTATCTATGTCCAATGACTGCAGGGTCTTTTCCACGAAACCAGTCACTATGCCCTGTTCTTCTGTTTCCTTATCACTCCATTCATACGAATCAATATCATTCCCTGTAGCAAGTTGTGTTCCGGCAAGCGATACTGTTTTCACCTTTCCGTCTTCAATCAATAACAATGGTTCTGGAGTTGCTCCTATCCAGCAGCCTACTTCAGGAAGCTGTATCATATAGACAAAAGCATGGGGATACTTTTCACATAAACAAAGATAAAAGGTACTCGCTTCAAAAGCATCAGGCACTTGTTGCACACGCACCTTCGATAATACCACTTTATGGAATGTTCCTGCTGTGATAGCGAGTTTCGCATCATTAACCTCTTTAATAAATTCGTAACGTGAGGTGGTCTTAATATTATCTTCGGACGAACTTTTAATATCCAGGAACATAGAGCTTTCTGACAATGAACTGATAAACTCACTGCTGATATTCCCTGATATAAAAATATCGTCAGGTTCCAGGAGATACGAATTGCTCGCAGCTGTTTCAAAAAAAGGTGCCACCACAAACCCTTTGATTAATTCGGGTTGTTGTGTAAAATCAACTTTCTTAGGGAAAGACCGGTGTTGAACGAATGTTGTGATTTCAGTCTGTAGTGGTTGTCTGAAGGACGCAAAAGGAATTTGTTGTTTCAAACAAACCTGTTGCAGATTTTCAAGCGACTGATATGGAGTATTATTAAAACTCATTATTAAGCCTTTGTCTTTATAGGTATAATTCGGTTTGTGAGGCGGCAGACAGAAATAAGCGTATCATTCTTATCCCTGACATGAATTTCCCAAACATGCGAACTGGCTCCCTGATGAACAATATTACCTTCTGCCAGGACATAATCTTCTGAAGTCGAGCCAACATGACTTCCGCTTATTTCAACACCCAACACCATGTACCGGGAACTGTCGACCAGGGCTAAGGAACCTGCGCTCCCTACTGATTCGGCCAATGTCATGATTGCTCCCCCATGCAAACGTTTCATGGGCTGAATTGTTCTCTCGTCAATAGGCATCCGTGCAACGACATGACCATTCTCCATTTCGGTAAATTCAATTCCCAAATGCTCAATCATTGTGTTTCTACATAGATTGTTAAGCTCTTCCAGAGTAAGTATATGTGGCATGACAGAGTATATTAAATTGTAAAGAATACATTTTAACAAAGATACAAAGATAAGAAATTATCTAAATCACCCATAGCTATCTGCGTTTAATTGCCACTTCTATCTAAAAAAAGAAGTACTGCCTGATATGGGATACAGTAATAAGTCTTGAAAAGCATCGTCGGAACGTATATGTTCTCAACTGAATTTCAAGCTATTTTTATGTAGGCGGGAGTTTATTAATAAAGTATGTTGATTTATTTCTGACAATGAAAAAGTTACTAATTCCGTACTTTTACAGGCTCCTTAATAAAAATAGCAGTAAGTTCCGGAATACCAAGGAACCTGCGTGTAAATGTCCTGTAAACAAGACTTCCTAAGAAATAGAACAGAAAAGCTGTAGTAAAACCAGCCATAACATCAATTACATAATGTGCCTGAATATAAACAGTTGAGGTAACTAATGCCAGATAGAACGGGAATAAAAACGATAATAACAAATACTGGCGGTTCTTTATAACCATAAAAATAATCAGTGTTGAAATGCCAACGTGTGAACTGGGGAATGCAGCTGTAGGTCTTTCTCCCACCTGTTGTGTATTTTGGACCATTTGAGAAAAGAATCCTGAATTATTTCCGATCGACGATAATGCCTGATGTTTATCAAAATAAAAACCTATGTTCGGGAAAACTCCGGAGCTCACCTGATCAAGCCCTATAGCCTGATAATAGTATTGGGGACCTGCTGTAGGGAAAAGAATGTAAATGAGGTAATAACTAAAGAATGAAAAGAGTACAATAAAAAAGAAAGGCTCAAACAACTGCTTGCTTTTTAAATAAAAGTACATGCTGGTAACGATAATCAAGGGATAATAGGATAAATAACCCAGATTCAGTATTTCACCAAACCAGTGTTGTGGAAAATGCTGGATAAATACAAGTGCCGGTTGAAAGCCAAATATAGCTTGTTCCAACCCGGCCAGTAAATGATCGTAATTGGGGATCATCCGGTTTATATCAAATGTTTCAGGATACCAATATACCAAAAGTGCTCCAACAAAAGCAAAACGGGAAAATCGAATCACCCACCAGTTTTTTATTGAATTGAAATATGCCAGGACAATTATTGCCAGGACCATTAATAACCTTACCCGTAGTAATTCTGTAACAACCGCGAACTCCGGTCTTAAAAACAGAATAATCATCGAGGTAATTAAAATATAAATAAAAGTCAATTTCTCGACTGCAAAAAAGCGTATAGATCTATTCTGAATCATATTCTTTGAACAACGTTATAATTATATAAAATATCCATTTGCTAACCTCCAAGTAACTATTCCCGGATAAAAAAGTAGTTTATATATCGGGAATGTAAAATTATTGGAATTGTATAACTCGTTGTATTTATGTTATATATATATCCAATTCGGGTCGATAATCCGTACAAAAAAATCGAAATGCAAAGATACTACTTTTATAACAAATAGAGTACCTTTTTTGACATTGAAACTACTTCTTATTTCAATTCTATTAAATTCACATTCTATTTTCAATAAATTTCAACGTTTGTAATATATACTTAGCTTCGATAAAATATCATTTTTTATATTTCTGTTATATAAATTATTGCATAGCGCTATTTTAGAATAATAGTTTAAAAATCCGGCATATGGAAATATGAAAAGAATTTATTAGATTTGCATTCTATAGAATGGAAAACGTATATTTTATTTAGCACTTTACAATTTCATTTAACAAAAAGCGAAACTAAATTACATGAGTAACACCGATGACGATAATTCTAAAGCTTTCGGAATCTTTAACGATAGTTTTCCACCTATTATGGATGGAGTTTCTTTGGCAACACAAAATTATGCGTATTGGTTACATCAAAAAAACCAAAATGTTTGTGTTATAACACCTAAGTCACCACATTATTCTGATAATGAACCTTATCCCATTTACAGATACACTTCTGTTCCTATAATAGGTAGGAAGCCTTATCGGATAGGACTTCCCGATATTGATTTTCAATTCAAGACTGAAATTGAACAGATATCATTTGGGTTAGTACATGCACATTGTCCTTTTAGCTCAGGCAGGTTGGCATTAAGCATTGCAAAAAAACAAAATATCCCTTTTGTAGCAACATTTCATTCAAAATACAGGGATGATTTTGAACATTCCGTTTACAATAAATTTATTGCCAGGCAGATGACCAATGAAATCATCCGTTTCTTCGAGAAAGCTGATGAAGTATGGATTCCTCAGGCATCGGTAGAAGAAACCATTCGTGAATATGGTTACAAAGGCAAAGTAGAAATTGTAGACAATGGAAATGATTTTGCATCTAAGAATCCAATTGAACCTATAAAGAAAGCAGCCAGAAAGGACTTGAATATCCCTGAAGCCGAAATGGTATTTCTTTTTGTCGGACAGCATATCTGGGAAAAAAACACCCGGTTAATCATAGAGTCACTGGCTTTACTGAAAGATCTTCCGTTTAAAATGTTTTTTATTGGTGTCGGGTATGCTGCCGACGATCTAAAACAACTGACAGAGGATTTAGGACTAAGTGATAAAGTTGAATTCATTGGAATGATCACTGACAGGGAGAAGTTGAAACAATACTATGCTGCCGCCGATTTGTTCCTGTTTCCATCTATCTACGACAATGCCCCGTTGGTGATTCGTGAGGCCGGTGCCATGCATACTCCTTCTGTATTGGTTAGAGGCTCATCATCTGCTGAAAACGTTATCGATAATTTCAATGGGTTTCTGGTTGAAAATTCTATAATATCATTTGCTTCAAAATTAAGAGAACTCATGAACTCACCTGAATCAATCCGTCTGGCAGGATTGAACGCATCACAAAGCATTGCCCGTTCATGGGAAAGTGTTGTTGAGGAAGTACTCGACAGATATAAAAAATTAATGCAGAGAAAATGGAGAAAATAGTCCAGCCTATACTAACTGCAAAAAAGGTTGTTAAGCCATTTAAAACGTATCAGGTTTTAATACCGGTTTTACTGGGCATGTTTGTTATCGGGTGGCTCTTCCTTGACGAGTTTGATCCGGAAGTTTTCTTCTCCTTTAATTTCACCATCTTCAGTGTCATGTTTCTTATTTTAGCACTTGTATTGATGCTAATGAGGGATTTTGGCATGATGTGGCGCTTCAGGTTACTTACTGACAAAGAATTATCGTGGAAGCAAGCCTTTCACATCAATGTATTAAGCGAATTTACCTCTGCAGTGACTCCTGCTGCTGTTGGTGGTTCAAGCCTGGTGGTCATCTTTCTGATAAAAGAGGGTATCAATGCAGGCCGAAGTACCACCATTATGTTTGTCAATCTATTTTTAGATGAATTGTTTTTTCTGATCGTTTGTCCGGTGGTATTTCTTTTCATTCCTATCCATCAACTTTTTAATTCTTCATCAGTCATCGTATCTTCATTTGCCTATGTTTTCACTGGCCTGTATATAACACGGTTCATCTGGACAAGTATTATGTTTATTGGTATTTTCAAACGGCCCGATTGGATTAAACATATTTTGCTCACTCTTTTCAAGCTTCCTGTTTTACGGAGGTGGTATTCAAATGTTGAACTGCTGACGAACAACCTTGTTCAGGCATCTCATGATATTGGCAACCACTCGTACTTCTTTTGGCTGAAAGCTTTTGGAATGACTTTACTTACCTGGTCGTCGCGGTTTCTGGTTGTCAATGCCGTATTTATGGCATTTAATCCTGAACATATAAATCATTTGGTCGTTTTTGCCCGTCAATTGATATTGTGGCTATTTATGGTGGTTAGTCCTACCCCGGGTGGTAGTGGGGTGAGCGAATATGCTTTCAAGGAATACTACAGTGACATATTTTCATCCAAATACTCTGACAGCGCGATCATTTTTGTAACGCTGGTCTGGAGAATAATAAGTTATTACCTGTATCTGTTACTCGGCTTATTGGTTATCCCGAACTGGATTAAAAAATCATTTACCAAAAGCAGTACGGACCAGGAAACCAGTTCAGAACATCTGTAAATACTGCGAGATAAAGTCAGGAACTACTTGAATATTTGATGTTGATTTTTGCATTACCAATATTAATGCTTTATCTTTGCCTTTCTAATGATAATTATTTAAGAATGATTAAGAAAATATTTTTTATCTCTGCTTTTATCTTCGCTATTAACTTAGGACATGCCTGTACGAATTTTTTAGTTGGAAAAGCTGCAACCCTTGACGGTTCAACATTGATCAGTTATAATGCTGACTCGTATTTTTTATTTGGTGCCTTGTATCATTATCCGGCTGCAACATATCCTGAAGGCTCAATGCTCGATGTTCATGATTGGGACTCAGGGAAATTCCTTGGAAAGATAAAGCAAATTGAAAAAACCTACTCGGTAATCGGTAATATCAACGAACATCAGGTCAGCATTGGTGAAACCACCTTTGGAGGCCGTCCTGAACTGGTTGATACCACTGCCATCATGGATTACGGAAGCCTGATATATATTGCCCTTCAACGTTCAAAGACTGCCCGTGAAGCCATAAAGGTAATGACCGACCTGGTAGCTGAATACGGCTATTATAGTGAAGGCGAATCATTTTCAATTGCCGATCCGAATGATGTATGGATTTTGGAAATGGTAGGAAAGGGTGCCAACAACAAAGGGGCAGTATGGGTTGCACAACGCATCCCCGACGATTGTGTATCGGCACATGCCAACCAGGCCCGTATCACTACGTTCCCGTATGATGACAAGAATAACTGCCTGTATGCAGAAGATGTCATAGCTTTTGCCCGTGAAAAAGGGTATTTCAAAGGAAAAAACAAAGATTTTAGTTTCTCCGATACGTATGCCCCACTCGACTATGTTGCTTTACGTGCCTGTGAAGCAAGGGTATGGTCATTCTTCCGCAAAGTAGACCCGACTATGGAAAAATACATTACCTACATCAAGGGTGAAACTTCAGAAAGAATGCCATTGTGGATAAAACCGACATTCAAACTTACTGCCCAGAAAATAAAAGAGTATATGCGCGACATGTATGAAGGTACTGAATTTGACATGTCGAAAGGAATAGCAGCCGGTGCATTTGGAAATAAACTTCGTTGCAGCCCTCTGACGTTTAAAGTTGACAGTGTGGAATACGTACACGAACGCCCTGTAGCAACCCAGCAAACAGGCTTTACATTTGTAGCACAAATGCGCAGTTGGCTCCCTGATTATATAGGCGGAGTACTCTGGTTCGGCGTCGATGATGCAGCAACAGGATTGTACGTACCAATGTATTGCGGGATGAATCGTGTACCCGAATGCTTTAGACCCGACAACGGAAGTCTGCTTGAATACTCAGCTACTTCTGCTTTCTGGACCTATAACTCGGTAGCCAATTATGCTTACAGCAAATACTCTTACATGCTGCCGGATATCAAAAAAGTACAGTCAAAGTGGGAGACTGATTTCAATTCACTCGTCCCCGCCATTGATAAGGTAGCTATTGATATGCCGGAAGCTGATGCACGTGTCTTCCTTTCCGATTTTAGTGTTGCACAGGCAGAGAACTCTACGGCTGCATGGAAAAAGCTGGGGGAATACCTGTTGGTAAAGTACATGGATGGCAATATTAAGGCCGAAAAGAACGGCAAATTTGTTCAAAACGAATATAAGATTCCACCTACCATTATTCGTGCAGGATATCCTGAAGAATTCTTACGCAAAATGGTAAAAGAAAATCCGGGATTACGGGTTAAGACTGAATCAGAAATGAATAACCGGAAATAACGTTTAATATAATAAACAAACGAGCATTAAATATTTGAACTATCAGTTTCATTTGTTTATGTTGATTACTTAGCATTCATGAAAAACGCAATGAAAACATTACTTTTGCTGCTTTTTGCCATTGGTCTCACGGTATTTGTGACCAATGGTACTTTCATGAAACATGCACATTCATATACACCTATGGAATGTGAATCATCAAACAATGATGTTTCTAATCAGCTGGTAGATTCACATTCATTGAATTTTGATGATGAGTCTTTTATTTCAGAATTCCAACTAAAGCCAACCGAATTTACGAACAGCTTATTGTTGCTTACTTTCTCTAACGAAAATTATCAGAATAATTTTTCCAACTCCATTTGGCAACCGCCAAAACGCTCATAAAACATTCTTCTTCTGTTTTTATTTTTAAGTTGTATGTCTCATACAGCTATCCTCTTTATTATCAATCACAGAATTTTTATGATTAAAGAAAAAAAAGAACTGGCTTTACAGGAAAAAAAGCAAGCCGCATTCATCTCGGTTTTGGCAGCCATTGTACTAACCGGGTTTAAACTGGTTATTGGACTAGCTACAAATAGTTTAGGTATCCTTTCTGAAGCTCTGCATTCCGGGCTTGACCTGGTTGCTGCTGTCATTACTTACTTTTCAGTAAGGGTCTCCGATAGGCCTGCCGACGAGAAACACAATTACGGACATGGGAAAATAGAGAATTTCTCAGCTCTTATGGAAACTATTTTATTGTTAATCACCTGTACCTGGATAATATATGAAGCAATTAACCGCTTAGTTTCGAATGAAACAGATATAAAAATATCTATATGGAGTTATATTGTTGTTATCACATCAATCTTGATTGATATTAACCGGTCAAGAATGTTGTACAGGGTCGCCAAAAAGCATAACAGCCAGGCTCTCGAAGCAGATGCACTTCATTTCTCAACTGACATTTGGAGCTCAGCGGTGGTTTTATTTGGACTAATATGTGCAAACTTCGGGTTTTTTGCTGCCGATTCTATTGCAGCATTAGTAGTTGCAGCAATCGTTTTGCTTGTTTCGTATAAGCTTGGTAAGAAAGCCATTGATGTCTTGCTCGATCGTGCCCCAATTGACACTGTTGCGATTGTGAAGGATACATTAGCATCCTTTTCAGATGTAAAAGCCTATCACAATTTAAAAGTAAGAACTGCTGGTGCCGATACTTTCATAAAAGTAAATATTCATTTAGACCCCAATTTACAGTTTGAGGAAATACATGGATTATGCAACAGAATTGAAGAAACAGTTCATTCGATTATTCCCAGGAGCGAACTTTATTTGCATCCCGAGCCACAGAATATCATCCATTTGGATGCAGATCTGATTGAAAATTGATACATTAATTTTTAAAACTTTTATAAAATACAAAACTATGGATTTAGACGATATATTTGATCAGGGACATAAAAGGCGTAATCAAAATTACGACCACGATTACAGGCACGATGATAACTACAGGCATGAAAATGAGTATAAATCTCATCCATCGCATGAAAAACAAAACGATTTGAAACTTGAATTTTTGAATCAACTGCGAAATAATCCCAAATTAAAAATATTACTGATATCAATTGCCGGAATACTTATTTTTATTGCAATTGGTGCAATAATATTATTATTCCCACTGATAATCAAACTGTTTGGATTTGTATCCGAAAATGGTATTGAAGGATTCCTGAATACTATTTGGAAAGGTTCAAAATAGAAATAGCCATTTTCCATCATTCAAATATAGAGTTAATAGAGATTTTAAAGTAATTAATAATGGATAATCAATAATTTGTATAATGCTGACAATCATATTTTTGTAGGTTAGCAATTAAATTATTAGAAACCACAATTTTTTAATTAATGAGACTTTACTTCTTTATTGATTCTATATTTTATTTTTTTAAATCAAGTAGGAATAACCTATTATGAACAATTACGAATACAATGGTTGACAATGTGTTTAAGAATTACTTTCGGTAATTCTTTTTTTGTATATTTATTTTATAGACAATTGAAACTATTGGAAACAGAATGTGTTGAATGAATAGATGAGTTGCTCTGTTTTCTTTTCAAGTGAGTCATCACTAAATTAAAATTACAGATTATGAAAGTCGTGATATTTGGAGCAAACGGAAAAACCGGCCTATTGTTACTTGAACAGGCATTGGCAAAAGGGTATCAGGTAGTTGCATACGTCCGTAGACCGGAATCTATATTGATTGAGAACCCAAAATTGAAGATTGTCATAGGGAACCTGAATGAGCCCCTTAAGATGAAAGATACGATTAGTGGCGCAGATGCATGTATTTCTGCATTAGGAGGCGGATCACTCACTAAACATTCCATTGAAATAATGAATGGGATCAAGAATATTATTTCCATTATGGAAATAACCAAAGTTCACCGGCTTATATATTTGTCGAGTCTGGGGGCTAACGAAAGCCGTTACCTGATTCCACAACCTTTGCGCTTTTTTTTAACGAACATTTTTCTACGCGTTCCACTTGCCGATCATAATACCAACGAAAGCAACATTCGAAAAAGCAAGCTTCAATGGACCTTAGTCCGTCCCGG
>Ga0302296_1003346_pt1 | contig 10331 bp, 6 predicted proteins | sample III_Fen_N3_1_FD_194546 | JGI IMG/M metagenome (GOLD analysis project Ga0302296, IMG submission 194546) | Peat permafrost microbial communities from Stordalen Mire near Abisko, Sweden - III_Fen_N3_1 | ecosystem: Environmental > Terrestrial > Soil > Wetlands > Permafrost | place: Sweden: Abisko... | reverse complement strand
TTTACCTGTCAACTGCCGAATACGGTGAAGCTCCGGCAGCAACAGCACAAAGTCCTCATACAAGGGCGGCTGTTAAACCGGGAACCTTTGAAGTAATAGAAATCGGGTTAAAATAAATAAACGAATAAACGACTTGAATTTGAAGAAAAAAGGTTTAATGCTCTTTCTGTTGATTGCTTTTTATTCTTTGTGTATGGGGCAGTCGAGTGTACGCTGGAATAAATTGTTGAGGGGAAAAGTAAAAAAGTAAACTGATCGTTGATTAAGATAAAAAAAGAACAATTTACCGTATTGCACTTTTCTGTAAAAAGTAAAAAAAATACGCATTACCCCTGATTCGGAGTAGTGCGTAATTTTTATAAGATTATTTTGATCTCATGTATTAGAATTCAGGACGGATGATTTTATGGTATATGAAGGATCCATCTGTGTAAATTAATTTTTCAATTAAAATACCCCGGGCGTATTCATTCACTTTTTTACCTGTAATATCATAGAATTCTTTTGAAACAATTGATTTTGAATTTAATGAACTATTAACGCCGGTGCTTACAGTAACAGTCAACTTGCCATTTAAATTGTCAGTAATAGTTGCACCATCAGTAGCAGCAACACTGTAATTAAATTCTCCTTGCGAAGTGGGTGCTCCTGATATTGTAAGTAATTTGTTTGTTAAATCTGAAACCACTGAAATTCCTGTCGGGGTAGGTATAGTAGTCCCATTTCCATCTTTCCATGAGATAGATACGGATTTATTAGAAAACCCTAACGAATAAGTGATGTTTGTAATGGCAATTCCTTCTCCTACGGTTTGATTAATATTTCCACCACTTAATGTAACCGATGGAGGGGTGACAACAAATTTAGCGGCATTTACCAGTATTTTTACTGCATCAGGAGTTACTAAAGCCCATGAAGCCTCACTTAAACCCAGAAGTATTTGCTTTGCTGAAGTGGGTATAGTCATTCCATTCATTTTTGTTCCAACCGGAATTTCCATATAACTGTATCCTGTTGGTATAGATTGAATGGTTGCCAACACCCTGGGATTAGCAGACGCGGTTGAGGAAGTTAACCACGCTGCGTATACAAGCATATTCCCGGTTGTTGCAGTAGTCAGTTGAATTTCGTTGTTTGATGTGCCTGTAAATGAGATCCCGTTGAAAATAGGATGTAATTTTGCAGAATCGGGAACAGTAATGGTGTTACGGGTTGTGTTGTTGTATGGAGATAACCAGTTCCAACGTGAAGCCATTAAACTAAACATCTTCATGTTAATAAACGGTTTTGATAAACTGACTGTTTTCAAATCGACAATACCACCATCAGAAGAGGGCGGAATTGCACTCAGAATAATTAAATCGTAAAAAGAATAATCAACAGCCCTTGCTGTGGAAGAGATATAATTCAAATCGAAATTTTCATTCCCCAAAGCAGTTAAGTATGGAGCATCCAAGGCTCCTGGTACACCATTCGTTAATGTTGTAACATAGGCCAGTTTATATTTTGTAGTTGTTTTTGCCGTGAAAGTTCCGGTAAGAGCGCTGGTAGTCTTTGTGCCATCAGTTGCTGTTACGTTATAGCCGTAAGTTCCTGCTACATTCAGTTTGCCGGAAAGAGTCAGAGTTTTGGCCAGAGCATCCGTAGTTGCAGTTATTCCTTCGGGAGCAGTTGTACTGTTAGCTGTCCCTGACCAGGCTACGGAAATACCGGTTGCTGTTCCTGCATAGGTGTAAGTAATATTTGAGACAGACAGACCGGTATTAACCGTTTGATTTGTAGCTCCTGAAGTAAGCGAAATCAACGGATTAATGGGTACAACATCAGCAACAAATTTCACGTTTGTAAAATTAAACATCGACTCATCCTGTTTAGTAATATTATAAAAAGGAGAATACATTTTAGCAGATATTGTTTTCATTTCTGTATCAATTTCCAAAAGCCTTAAATATCCTCCACCGGCATCTATGTCCTGATAATCCTGTAAAATCTGATAAATCTGATTCCCATTATCACCCGTATCCATGCGTTTTGCAGTAGTTGAAACGTGCCCGCTCAATACCAGGATTATATTGGCATGTTTTTTAATAAACTGATTGTATATGTCCGACGGACTCAAATCGCCATAACCGGCATTGGATGTGCTTATGTCGCCGGCAGGAGTTAAATGGTAATGTGTCAGGACGATTACATTGTGGTCAGGATAAAGTGATACGACTGATTCTGCCCAATCAAGAGGAGCCTGTCGGGCACAAAATTCTAATGACAACACCATCCACTTCTGTCCGCCAGCAACAAATGTATAAAAGGCATTATCGCTTTTACCTTCTTCATATCTGCCCTTTTGTGCGGTAAACCTGCTAACCGGGAAATAAGTATTGAATTTACTGGTTTTCCTCAAATTTAGATTTGTATTGCCTGGTGCTGCACTTCCACTGTTTTCTCCAACAGCTTCCGTATCGTGATTGCCTAAACATACTGCATAAGGAATATTAGCCTGATCGAGTATCCCGAATCCGTTGCTGGCATCCTGCCAATGAGTGATATTATCATAGTTGACAATATCTCCAACGTGCAATACAAACGGGATATTTAATGAGTCTTTATGTTTTACTATCCAGTTCATTTGGCTGTTGAACATATCCATTCTTGACATAACTTCTGTTTGTGAATCAGGGAAAACGGGAATTGCAAATTTCTGTGCAGTTACAATATGAATGCAGGAAAGAATACAAAAAATAGAAAGTACTAACAATAACCTTTTAAAGCCTTGTTGTTTTGAGTAATTGTTTGCCATTTTTTTAGTTGTTGAAAATGAGTAAAGTGAGTTGTGAGAAGGATTAAATGAGAAAAGATTAATTCTGTTATAAATAAGTAAAGGGAAATAAATAGTTTCCTGTTATTTTAAATAAAACTTATTCAACCATCAGCTCTATCGCCCTCTCCCGATAGCTATCGGGATTGGGAGTGTTCAGATTTCAAGAAGAATAAAACAAGACATTATATTGTTTCAAGTACTTAATTTCAATATAAACTGTTCCCAAATTTAAATTGGCAACAACTGAATATTAATTTCTCAATTAACCTCAATAAATGAAAAATAAATTAGTAGTCATTCCTGCAATAAGTTTTTGTAGAAAATCATGATGCAAAAGTAACTTTCTTCTGTTACAAATAAGTTCAGAATATATTATTCTTTCGTGTAGTTTATATATCAATGATGCTACATAAAGATTTCATGGATTACATTACAAGTATAAACAAGATAGGAATGAGGGGCAAGAAAAAAAATAAAAGGTAAGATGATTTATCTGAATATAAAACCGGACACTCATAAATTCGATATCTTTTGAGCTGATTTCTGATTCATTGCCTATGTGAATTATCAGCTTGACATAAAGAGAATTACAACAAATTTAAAGTCCCATTAATCAAACAGCTTCAACCTGAAATGCTCCCATGACGTCAGTTGAATCTTAGCTGATTGACAAGAAGCACAAAGGATTATCACCAAATAAAAAAACCGTTGCAGGAATATATTCCTGCAACGGTTTTTTTAGGACGAGACAATACAATGTTTAGTCTTTGTAACTACTAGTTATAAATTGATAGCTGTTTTTTATTTACCTTGTTCTTTTGCCCAGCTATCCTTTAAAGAGGCTGTGCGGTTGAATACCAGTTTGTCAGGTGTAGAATCCGGATCTACATTGAAATAACCGATACGTTGGAATTGAAAATGATCCATTGGTTTTACATCTTTCAATGAAGCTTCTACCCGACAATTGGTCAGTACTTTCAATGAATCGGGATTTAATAAATCCCTGAAATCACGTTCGTCGGCAGTAGGATTCTCAACGCTGAACAGCCGATCGTATAATCTTACTTCAGCTGTTAAACTGTGAGCTGCCGATACCCAGTGAAGCGTACCCTTTACTTTACGGTTTGCTTCAGGCATGCCACTTTTAGTGAGAGGGTCGTATTCACAGTAGATTTCTTCAATCTTACCATCAGTATCTTTTTTATAACCGGTACATTTTACAATATAACCGCTTTTCAACCGCACTTCTTGTCCAGGGGTCATGCGGAAGTATTTCTTTGGGGCTTCTTCCATAAAATCATCGTGCTCAATGTACAATTCTTTCGAGAAAGCTATTTTGCGTGTCCCTGCCGATTCATCTTCAGGGTTATTGATGGTTTCCAACATTTCTACCTGTTCTTCGGGATAGTTGGTAATAACGAGCTTTACCGGATCAATAACAGCATTTACACGGATCGAAGTTTTATTCAGGCTTTCGCGTACTGAATATTCAAGCAGGCCGATATCATTAAGTGCTTCAAATTTAGTATACCCGATTTTGTCAATAAAATGGTGTATTGATTCAGGTGAATATCCACGACGACGCAATCCACAAATGGTAGGCATGCGGGGATCGTCCCAGCCAGTTACTAATCCTTCCTGTACAAGTTGAAGCATTTTGCGTTTGCTCATTACAGTATAGGTTAGATTCAACCGGTTGAATTCTATTTGTCTCGGACGATAATCAGAATCCTTGAACTGATCGATAAACCAATCATATAATGGACGATGAACTTCGAACTCAAGAGTACAAAGCGAATGAGTCACGCCTTCAAAATAGTCGGATTGACCATGGGCGTAATCATACATTGGGTAAGCTTTCCAGGTCCAGCCTGTACGGTGATGAGGGTGGGAATTTATTACACGATACATTAACGGATCACGGAAATGCATATTTGAGGATGTCATATCAATTTTAGCACGCAATACCATAGCGCCTTCAGGGACTTCACCGGTGTTCATTTTATTGAAAAGTTCAAGATTCTCTTCAACAGGGCGGTTACGAAACGGGCTTTCTATACCGGGAACAGTAGGTGTGCCTTTTTGTTTGGCAATGACTTCTGCAGATTGTTCATCTACATACGCTTTCCCTTGTTTTATCAGGTCAACGGCAAGATCCCAGAGTTGTTGGAAGTAATTGGAAGCATAATATATATTTTCCCAGTGATATCCCAACCATTTTATGTCTTCCTGTATGGAATCCACATATTCGACATCTTCCTTGACAGGATTTGTATCATCAAAACGCAGGTTGCAAATGCCGTTATAATTATCAGCAATGCCAAAATCAAGGCAGATTGCCTTGGCATGACCAATATGTAAATAGCCGTTAGGTTCAGGTGGAAAACGAGTTTGAATACGACCTCCGTTTTTACCATCCTTTAAATCCTGCTCCACAAAAGCTTCAATAAAATTCAAGCTTTTTTTAGGAGCTTCTTCGCTTTTATCAACGTCCATATTATTTTATTTAAAAGTTATAAGAAACAAAAAAAAGAGGTAAGGGGTAAGGAGTAAGAGGTAAGTATTGGTGAAAGAAAGTTCTGTATTAATATACTCACCTCTTACTCCTTACCTCTTGCCACTGTTATTCAAAGTATCCTTTTATGATTCCACGTGGAGAATTACGAACGAAAAGTAAAATTTCATCTCGTTCTTTCGTTGCTGGTAATTCAGCTTCAATGCGTTCGATTGCATGAGAGGTATTCATTCCCGACAAATACAGGTAACGATAAATGTCCTGAATGTCGCGAATCTGTTCGTTTGTATATCCCCGACGACGTAATCCAATTGAATTAATCCCGGCATAAGAAAGGGGTTCACGACCTGCCTTTACAAATGGAGGGACATCTTTCCCGATTTTAGATCCTCCCTGTAACATGACATGCGAGCCGATACGTGTAAATTGATGCACTAAACATCCGCCTCCCAATATAGCAAAATCATCGATCTCTACTTCTCCCGCCAGTTGACATGCATTTGCCATAATCACTGTGTTGCCAACCACACAATCATGTGCAATGTGGCAATATGCCATTATTAGACAATTATCACCAACAACTGTCTTGCCTTTGGCTGCCGTACCCCTGTTAATTGTCACATACTCGCGGATGGTGGTATTATCTCCTATAACAACCAATGTATCCTCACCTTTGAATTTTAAGTCCTGTGGCACTGCTCCAATTACAGCTCCCGGAAAAATCGTACAATTCTTGCCAATTCTTACTCCTTCAAGGATGGTTACATTCGAACCGATACGAGAGCCTTCGCCGATGACGACATTCTTATCAATTGTTACAAATGGTTCAATTACCACTGATGGTGCAATTTTTGCGTCAGGATGAATGTATGCTAAAGGTTGTTTCATTCTAATTAGGGTATCAAATTTTTATGTTATTATATCTTTAAAAGACTCTAACAGTCAGTTTTATTGTCATTGACTTTGCTTATAGCATTATTTATTCTTTACAATTTGTGCCATAAATTCTGCTTCACATACTACTTTTCCACCAACAAAAGCATGTCCGCGCATTAAAGCGCAACCACGACGAATTTCATCGGTCATTTCCAGATGAAATACAAGTGTATCTCCCGGAACAACTTTTTGACGGAACTTGACATTATCTATTTTTAAAAAATAGGTTGAATATCGATGTGGCTCTTCCAACCCGTGTAAAACAAGTAACCCACCAGTTTGCGCCATTGCTTCAACAATCAATACTCCGGGCATGACCGGTTCTTCAGGGAAATGGCCCATAAAGAAAGTCTCATTAACTGTCACGTTTTTTACTCCCACAATTACTTTGTCACGCATTTCAATTACTTTATCCACCATTAAAAATGGCCAGCGATGGGGTAAGAGTTTACGTATGGCGTTTACATCCAATACGGGAGGAATGGTATCATCATAAAAAGGTGACTGAACATCTTGTTTACGTATTTCCTTCCGGATGATTTTTGCAACATCCGTGTTGATTTTGTGTCCTGGGAAAGTTGCAATTACCTTTCCTCTTAATGGCTTTCCGATTAATGCCAGATCTCCGATTATGTCCAGTAATTTATGAGATGCAGGTTCATTTGCAAATTTGATACCACCATTCAAATAACCTAATTTATTGGCATCTTGGTGGGCTTGACCCATAAGGTCGGCCAACTTATCAAAATCGGTTTGTGATACTTGTCTATCATAAATAACAATCGCATTCTTAAGATCCCCACCTTTAATCAGGTTCATTTTTACTAAAGGCTCAATTTCATGCACAAATACAAAAGTACGTGCGTTTGAAACTTCCTTCGTATAATCATCAAGTGATGAAAGACTTGCAAACTGGTTGTTTAATACTTTTGAATTAAAACCGATATGTACATCTACACTAAAAGTGTCATCCGGGAGTATAGTGATTTTTGCTCCCGTTTCAGGGACACTGTATTCTATTTTTTTACGAACTATGTAATAATCTTTTTCTGCAGATTGTTCTTCAATTCCAACTTTTTGAATTCCTTCCACAAAATATTTTGCACTACCATCCAATATCGGAAATTCGGGGGCATTTACCTCCAACATGCAATTATCAATCCCCAATGCATATAATGCAGACAGGACATGTTCGATGGTACTTACCTGAACGTCACCTTTTTTTAATACTGTTCCCCGGGTAGTTTCAGCCACATACTCGGCAACCGCATCCATTTCAGGTTGTTCCGGTAAATCAATGCGTTTGATTTTTATTCCATGATTTTCGGGAGCAGGTACAAAGGTTAAGATAATTTCCAAACCTGAGTGTAAGCCTTTTCCTGAAACAGTAAAGGCTTGTTTAATAGTTTTTTGTTTCGACATACTTTCTTAAGAAATACTACTTATTCTATTTTCTAATTCCTGAATTTTCTTTTCTAGTGCGTAAATTGTTTTTTGCAGATCTGGCAGATTTTTATATACTACCGATGCCCTGTGAAAACTCATCACAGGAATGGCTGGATATCCTTGCAGAGTCTGATTTGGTTTCTTTACATTGTTTGGAACACCAGTCTGCGCACCAAATATGGTACCATCAGCGATGTGTAAATGTCCGGCTATTCCAACTTGTCCGGCTAATATACATTGTTTTCCTAATTTGGTAGAACCTGAAATCCCGGTCTGAGCTGCAATAACAGTGTTTGTTCCAACCTCCACATTATGCGCTATTTGAACCAGATTATCAATTTTTACGCCTTGTCGAATAATAGTACTTCCCAAAGTTGCTCTGTCGACAACTGTATTTGCACCAATTTCTATATTGTCTTCTAAGACAACATTCCCCATTTGAGGGATCTTTTTGTAGCTTCCATCTTCAGAAGGAGCAAATCCAAAACCATCTGAACCAATTACTGATCCGGAATGCAACGTGCAATTATTTCCAATGACACAATTGTAATAGACTTTTACTCCTGAAAACAAAGTTACATTATCACCCAATTTTGCTCCATCTTCAACACAACTATGTGGATGTAGACTTGTATTTTTGCCAATTGCTACGTGCTCTCCTATATAAACAAAAGGTGCTATGTAGGCATTCTCCCCGACTTCTGCTGTGGGAGATATATATGCTAATGGTGATATTCCGGTTTTCTTAGGCTTTGCCTGATCAACCATTGTTAGCAATTTAGCCAGAGATTGATAAGCATCATCAACGAGAATTAAAGTGGATTGAACTTCTCTTTCAGGTTGAAAATCTTTATTGACAAGAATGATGCTTGCCTGACTATCGTATATGTATTGACTGTATTTTGGGTTCGATAAAAAACTCAGTGTACCAGGTTTTCCTTCTTCAATTTTGGAGAAGTCAGATACTTTTATGGATGGATTACCTTGTATAACCCCTCCTAAAAAATCTGCGATTTGTTGAGCTGAAAACTCCATATATAATTAATAATTAATAATGAGCGATAAAAAACAGAGTATTTATGTCTATCATTTTCATTTTTCAATAGCACATATTTCAATCGATTTTTTCGATAACTTATTAAAAAATTGGTTGCAAAAGTACTAAACAATTTTCAATTAACCATAAATTCTATGCGCTAACATGTAAATCTTACTATGATTTTGACTCTTTAACGTGTTGGATTAACCTGGATACTACCAAAATGTTACACCCGATAATAGCAAAAAAAATGTTTTTCCACTTTTTTTGTCAAAACACTTATATTCAACATGTCGGATGCATCAGCAATGTCTTTAATGGTACCATCTTTGAATAAGATGTTAATATTATCGTCCTCAGGGCTGTATGTGTCTGTACTTACAGTTTCATCGCCCATAAAATATTCAGCTTCACTTGTACTAACGCCAAAATGTTCACGGTATTGTTTTAAATATTGTTGACGTATTGATTCGTTGATTGTTTCAGTGCTAATCTCAACTTTAAACAATCTTCTGTTTGTAAATGCTTTACATAAAGTTGACAAAACAATATCGGTATGGGTTGACCAAACTTTTATGGCACATATTAAGTCCGAATCGTCAAGCATGGCGAAGTGATCGAGTGATGTCTGATTGGTTAAGAATATTTGTTTGTTTATCTCGTTATAAAGGAAATAATGTAATGCCGGCGAAGCAAAAAGTTCTATATTGTTTCCAGCCAGCTCTTTAGCTCGTTTTAAAATGTTCATCAACATTTTCTCGGCAGCAACTGCAGTCTTATGTAAGTAAACCTGCCAGTACATCAATCGACGTGCCACTAAGAATTTCTCAATGGAATAGATACCCTTGGCTTCAACAACCAATTGGTCGTTATGTATGTTTAACATTTTAATTATCCTTGCCGAACCTATAATGCCTTCGCTTACACCCGAAAAAAAGCTATCACGGCTTAAATAATCCATTCTATCCATGTCTAATTGACCCGATACTAATTGATGCAAAAATTTTTTAGGATATCTGTTGGTGAAAATCTGCAAAGCTATTTCTAATTTGCCATCCATTTCCAGGTTTATCTTCTGCATCATTAACAATGAAATTTCTTCGTGGCTAATGCCACTAACTACGCTATGTTCCATTGTATGTGAAAAAGGTCCATGGCCAATATCGTGCAACAGGATACATGCAAGGGCCCCTTCAGCTTCTGAAGGGGTAATTTCATTCCCTACCTGGCGTAATTGAGCGATTGCTTCACCCATAAGATACATCGCACCCAACGAATGTTGCAAACGGGTGTGTTGAGCTCCCGGATAAACCGTAGAAGTCAACCCCAGCTGTTTGATGCGGTTCATTCGCTGAAAGTACGGATGTTGAATAATATCATACAAAAAATCGTTCGGGATATTGATAAATCCGAAAACTGGGTCGTTGATGATTTTACGCTTATTGGGTTTCTTCATTTTATTCTTATTCTCCAAACTTTTCCAGGAATTAGAACTTTGAGAATGTTATTTTATTTTAAATCATATCATGAAATCATATCATGAAATCATATCATGAAATCATATCATGATATTATAT
>Ga0302296_1003341_pt1 | contig 10340 bp, 7 predicted proteins | sample III_Fen_N3_1_FD_194546 | JGI IMG/M metagenome (GOLD analysis project Ga0302296, IMG submission 194546) | Peat permafrost microbial communities from Stordalen Mire near Abisko, Sweden - III_Fen_N3_1 | ecosystem: Environmental > Terrestrial > Soil > Wetlands > Permafrost | place: Sweden: Abisko... | reverse complement strand
CGAATCTCCGGTAACAAAACAACCGTTCGTTAAGGATGAGTTGTTCCTTGACGAAAATGAACGAGCTCAATTACAGCAAATTACTGAAAAAGTTGATTTGTATTTTGATTTGAAAAAATATTCGCCAGAGCAGGCCTGGGAAAAGGTAGAGTTACGGATTCACAACCAATCTACTTCGAAACAATTGAAAATGAGGGAGTTAATTTCAAATCCTCTATTTCGGATTGCTGCGGCAATTTTGTTCGGCGCATTGCTTTTTACATCAGGATACGAAATGTTTTATAAACCGGCAGCGTCATCTGAGTTGTTGGAAATATCGGCTAATAATCAGGTATTAAATAAATTCATGCTCTCCGATGGAACTTTGGTAAGTTTAAATAGCAATACAAAAGTATTTTACCCTGAGAAATTTGGGCAAAAAACCCGCGAGGTAAGTATTGAAGGAGAAGCCTTTTTTGAAGTAAAACCGAATAAAAATAAACCTTTTATCATTCATGCAGGCAAAGCACAAATTAAAGTTCTTGGTACCAGCTTTAATGTAAGTGCTTATCCTGATAAAAAATTGGTTGAGGTAATTGTTAAAACCGGTAAAGTTCAGGTATTGAACAAGATGGCTAAAACAGTTGAGACCAATGAATTGATCCTAACTCCGGGTGAAAAAGGAACCTTGGTTTATTCAAATAATTCGTTTCTTAAAACGACAAACCAGGATCTCAATTTTTTAGCCTGGAAGACCCGTAGCCTGATTTTTAATGCGACTTCGCTTAGCGAAGTTGTTGAAAATCTGGGAAAAGTTTACAAAGTAAACATTCGTTTGGCTGATCCAAAGCTCAACGGACTTTTATTAACTGCCCAGTTTAATGATTATTCGCTCGATTTTATATTGTCGGTCATTGAAACCACCTTTAAAATTGAGGTTCAGAAGGTCGACGGGCAGTATATTTTAAAGGCGCAATCCTAATTTTTAAAGTTGAAATGCCATGAAAACAATTCGAATTACATCCATTTTTTTATGTGTCATAATTTGTCTTTTGTTTTCTTCGCTGCCATTGTTTTCATACAGCCAGAAACAAACGCCAAAGCAAGTAACTAAACAAAGTACCAAACAAAATACTCCTCAGGAAAACAAAGTAGATCAAACACCGAACATTCTTGATCAAAATATTAGTATTTACGCTGAAAATGAACCGCTTTCAAATGTAATTGAACGTATCTGCAAATATCTCAATCTCGATTATTCCTACAATTCGAAATTGATTGAGGGAAAAAGTATCAATCTGAACGTATCAAATAAATCAATTAAGTATGTACTCGATCAATTGATGAAAGATTTTTACCTTCTTTTTGATATTGAAGATAACATTTTGGTAGTCAGAGACTATGTCCCGATGAACAAAAGTCTTGACTATGATAAGAAAATCAGAAATTTCACCACACAAACCGGGTTTGTATTCGATAATCCAAAGAAAAAGTCGATAACCATCAATTTCAAATCATCCAGCAACCTGATTATTATTCCGGTGGCCATAAATAATTCGGACACTTTGAATTTTATTCTGGATACTGGCGTCAGCTATCCGATTATTACCGAGTTGCCTTTTGTGAACAAATTAAATTTGAATTTTCTTCAACCAATTAATATTAAAGGACTTGGCGAAGGTGAACAACTGACGGCATACCGTTCAGGAAATAATACCATCAGTATTAACGGCTTGGTTGCTTATGATCAGGAAATTCACATGGTTATTAACGAGAATTTTCAAATCTCCCATATTTTGGGTATTCCGGTTCATGGATTAATCGGCTTTAATTTGTTCAAGGACTATGTGGTCAAAATCGATTATTCCGAACATAAAATCACTTTAATTAAACCTGAGTTTTTTAATTACAAAGAACGCGATAGAGACATTGTTCTTCCGCTCACTTTTGAGCAAAACAAACCATTTGTGAAAACCACTATCGTTACTGATAAGAACGAAGATGTTCCGGTAAAACTTCTTGTTGATACCGGGGCGAGTGATGCTCTTTGGCTGTCGACCAATTCTGACAGCCGGATTTCTCTTCCTGAAAATCACATCGAAACTTTTCTTGGCCGGGGTTTAAGCGGCGATTTGTATGGGAAAAAAGGACGAATTGGCGCTATTTGGGTTGGGCCACTTGTTTTGTACGAACCAATTGTTGCTTTTCCTGATAATGATATGGTCGATCAGCTCATCGGGAAAAACGATCGTAACGGAACATTAGGCGCTGAAATCCTTCGAAGATTTTATGTCACCATGGATTATCCGAATAAACGCCTCATTTTAAGAGCAAACAGCAATTTGAAAGATGAATTTAATTATAATATGAGCGGACTTGAGATCACTAATCCAATGCCTGGGTTCCCTATCTTTTTAGTAAGCAACATTCAGAAAAATTCGCCGGCCTATTATGCGGGGATTCAGGAAAATGACCAAATTGTTGCATTAAACAATATCAATAATAAAACTTTAACTTTAAATGATATAAATTTACTGTTTCAAAGTCAGGAAGACAGACGAATTAAACTTACAATTCTCAGAAACGGGGAACAGTTTAAAACCGAATTTTTCCTGAAGAAAATGTTCTGAAAATGAAACCAGTATACGGATTTTTACTTCTTGTTTTCCTCTTGTCTTTCAAAATTGCCTTTGGACAAGAGGAAAACAATTCTGTGCTGGGAAAAAAAATCACCATCGAAGCGAAAAACGAGTCTATTGCTTCGTTTCTTACCAAAATTTCGACGCAGGCGCAGGTTTTTTTTTCTTATGATGCTTCATTGATTGAGGCGGAAAAAAAAATTGATGTTTCAATAACCGATAAGACCATTCAGGAGACTTTAGATGTTTTGTTTGATTCGAAATTTGAATACAAAGTACTCGGCGAACAAATAATTATTACCAAACCTGAAGACATTACTAAAAACGGAGTCGTACCGAACCAAGGCAAGCCGAAGGTTCTTACTTTCAGGGGACGGGTTGTTGATGTGGATGAAAAAAATATTTTACCTTATTCAAGTATCTCTATATTAAGAAGTAACATTGGAACCGTTTCAAACCTGGATGGCGAATTTGTGCTGAAAATTCCGGATTCGATGCGACAGGATACGATTGTTGTTTCCTGTTTGGGATATCGGAAATATTGGAAACCAATCAGTGAAATCCTCGACGAAAAATATACTATTTATCTTCAACCAACTTCTGTTCAACTCAAAGAAATCAAAGTTACCGCAATCAATCCACAGGAAATTTTACATAAAATTATTTCGAAAATTGTTCTTAATTATTCTCATGAACAGGAAATAATGACTTCGTTTTATCGCGAAGTTTTAAAACAGGACAATGAATATATTGATGTTGCTGAGGCCTTGATGGAAATTAGGAAATCTCCCTACCAAAATTCATTTTCAGAAGATAAGGTGAAATTCATAAAAGGGCGTAAAAGCATTAATGTTAAGCCGTTTAAATATGTCGATTTTAAAATCCAGGGTGGTCCGTATTACATTACCAAACTCGATGTTGTAAAAACATTGGATTCATTTCTTGACGCGGAATTCTTTGATTATTACAAATATTCGCTCGACGAAATCGTTGAATTTGATGATCGCGAAACTTACGTGATACGATTCAAACCCATCGAAAAAGATGATAATGCGATTTATCAAGGTAAATTGTATGTTGATATGTCGACGTTTGCGTTGGTTCAGGCGGAATTCAGTCTTAGCCGTTCAGGATTAAAATATGCCCGTGCAGCGCTTATAAAAAAGAAATCTAAAGATCTTTCTGTCAGGCCATTAAATGCTGAATATAATGTGAGCTATCGCCGGGCCAACAATAAATGGCATTTAAGTAATGCTCAAGCTTCGATCAATTTTAAGGTGAAAAGTAAAAATGATAAGATTAATTCGACATTTCACAGTATTTCGGAACTGCTGATTACCGATATTAAGCCTGATTATAAGACACATTTTAAGAAGAATGAGCTTTTTAGTCCGGTTGATATATTTACGGATGTTATTACCGACTATGATGAAAATTTCTGGGGCGATTATAACATTATCAAACCAACGGAGGACCTTCGGGATGCACTTCGGGATCATTATTTGAAAAACGATTCCTTATTCAATATCAATGAAATGGAGGAAAAAGACATCAATAAAAAGTGATTTTTGAAAAATAAAATGAGCTATAAGATACATTTAATCAGATACATGACTCACCAGCATCCGACTTGTATTTCTAACGTTTCCTTGTCAAATCGAGCAATCCATTAATAATGGTCAGCGGATGGGCCGGGTTGCCGGGGATGTAGAGATCGATTGGGTATTTATCGAGAAAACTACGGTTGAGGGCTGAACTGCCGGAATGGATTCCACCACTGATGGCATCGGTTCCAACCAGAACGATGATTTTAGGATCGGGAGTGGCGTCGTAACAAATCTGCACAGCTTCGGCCATGTTTTCGGTAATCGGGCCGGTAATCACAATGCCATCGGCATGGCGTGGTGAAGCTACAAAGTCGATTCCAAAGCGGCTAACGTCGAAATTAACATTATTCGTAGCATTTAGTTCCCATTCGCAACTGTTATCACCTCCGGCGCTTACCTGCCTGAGTTTTAAAGAACGGCCAAACAATTGACGGATTTCCTTCCGAATCGTTTCCTGATTCACTTCAATCGGCTGGTCTTCACCTTCTTTGATGATTAATCGGTCACGTTCGTTGGTCGAATTCTGATAGTCGGTTGTAAATTTGATCTTGTTGGGGAATTGTTTCGCACATTCGCCACAGAAATTGCATTTCCCCAAATCAATGCTCACCGGATTGGCCGAAATTGCATCCAGCGGACACAGTTCAACCAGTTCAGCTTCATTCACCTTTTCAGTACTAATCACAGGACGGCCTCTGAAAATTCCGGGAACTTTAGCTGTGGTAACATCGGGTATAAATTGTTTCCCTTGGTGATAGACTATTTTAACGTTATCGAACATGGTGTCAATTTTTATTTTTACTGTCTTCTGAATAAATTCTCAAAATCAACCTATTAGTTATTGTCTTTGCCCTCTCCAAAGGAGAGGGCAAAGAGAGGCTTTACAAATCGTGGCCTGAATACGACAGGTTAAAACTCTTGTTGCAAATCGGAAAATCTGATATTTCATTGTTCCGTACCGCCAAAGCCAAAGCCAGCCAGTTGTGAAACGAAGGATCTTTGACCTTATACTGAATCAGCTCACCTTTGTCGTTGGTAATGGCACAATGGCAAATTTCGCCACGCCATCCTTCAACCAGCGAAAGGGTAAATGAATCGGGCTTCGGACCTTCAAATTTTGGTTCAGTTTCGTCGTATTCAGGAATATTTTGAATCAGGTCCCGGATGTATTCAATCGATTGTTTCACTTCAGCTTTGCGAATTTGCACCCGCGAATAAACATCGCCGTGATGTTTGATGATTGGTTGGTGATCGATCTCAGGATAAAGGCCAAAGGGATGCGATGAACGGACATCCCGGTTTAGACCGCTCATTCGGGCGGCCATTCCAACGGTTCCGATCGACAAAACATCGTCGTACGTAACCACGCCTGTGCGTTCGAAACGCGAGAGAGCGCTGGGCAAATGGAACAGCTGATAATTCATTTCATCAAAGTCGGGTTCGAAAAGTGCTAAAATATCAGTCAGCCGCTGCGCCAATTCAGGTGTAAATGGATATTGATTCCGTCCGGGCCTGATCAAACCTTTCGATAAGCGGTTGCCTCCCCATTCCTGCATGAAATTGATGATCGGCGTACGTAAGCGACCAAAGACCGAATTACCCAACTGATAGGCGATGTCGGTGCAAACGCCGCTTAAATCGCCTGTATGAATCGCTATTCTTTCCAGTTCGAGGGCAATCGTACGGGCAAACTCAATGTCACGCGAGACCTGGAACCCACATAAACTTTCCCATATCTGGGAGAATGCTGTCGTATGTCCGACAACCGTGTCACCTGTAATTGATTCGGCGAGGATGGTGCGTTGAAGCAGTTTTTTCTTTTCGAGAAATTGCTGTTCAATGCCACGGTGCTGGTAGCCCAACTGAATTTCGAGATGTAGAATTTGCTCGCCATTACAGATAAACCGAAAATGGCCGGGTTCAATAATTCCGGCATGGATAGGACCAACACCGACTTCGTGTAGCTCGTCGCTTTCGATCGAGAAAAACGGATAGTTGGCGATGGTTTGTTTCAGATCAGCCCGGTTTTTGGCGTAACGCACTGGTTTTAACCAGGGATGATCTTTGTATTTTATTCCAAAATTCTCGTGAATTTCTCGTTCGAACTTTTCGAAGTTCAAATTTCGGGCTGTGAATGAATCAAACTTCTCGGAAGTATTTACGATACTTGATGATACATAAATCTGATGAGTCGTATCGTCGGCAATGCAGCATATTAGTTTAATCTGATTACCAACATGATATCCGAAATAATTGACACAATGTCTTTCCGGACGATTGAATAAAAAACCAGTATTCAGGCCGAAAAAATCTTCGTACTCAATTTCAGGAATGTAGGCTACCGGAATGGTTTGGTTGTTTTTTATCGTTGTGTAGTTCATCTTTCCTTAATTTGGTAATAACATGACACTTTCCCTGATTAACTGAACAAATTCCGCGGGAGGATTCAACCCCAGATAAACGGCCAGCGCCAGCAGAATAAACTGAGTTGCTGATTCCCAGGGACTGATAACCGGAACATGCGAATCGTCGAACCCAACGGCTGGAATAAACAGTATTTTGAGGATGTTTTTTCCGAAGGCATAAATGATCATGGTGAGCAAAAGCAAAACAGCAACCAGTAGGATAATCTGATGTGCTTCGAATAACGAACGAAAAATAAGGAATTCGCTTACAAACAGTCCTGAAGGCGGCATTGCCGTTACGCTGATAAAACCCAATAAAAGCACCATTGCCCCGGCTGTGTTGTATTTGAAATAATTTCCGACGTGGTAAATGCTCTTATTCTGGAACACTCGGTAAAGTTGAGTGAACTGAAAGAACATGCTCGATTTTACAAATGCATGAAGTATAATATGAAGGATCGCTGCATAATAGCCAATTCCGCCTGCAGCCAGCCCCAGCATAACCAATCCGGTATGTTCGATGCTTGAATAGGCGAACATTCGTTTGATGTTTTTCACCTTGATCATATAAACGGTGGCGATAAATACCGAAAGAAAGGCGGCAATGCCGATGACCAGATTAGCCCAGTGGTGCAAAGGTGTATTCGCAATAACCACGTAAAAGCGAAAGACGCCAATAAAACCCATGTTCATCAAAACGCTCGACAGCAAAGCGCCTGCCGGTGCCGGTGCTTTGTCTTTGGCATCAATTCCGGCAGTAAACATAGGCACTAATCCCAGTTTGGCAGTAAAACCAGTAAAAATAAAGAGAAACGATAGTCTCAGCCAAAATGGATTTAACCGGGAACTATTGGCAATCAGGTTTTTAAACGATAAGTCGTCAGAACCGGCATTTTCGAGCGAAAGGCTTAGAAATAAAATACCGATGAAAACAAAAGTGATGCTGATGGCGCAAATAAACACATATTTCCAGGTACCTTCAAGTGCCAGTTTATTTCGGTGATGGTAAATCAGGGCCGAAGCACTCAATGTTGTAATTTCGGTGAATATCCAGATAACAGCAATGTGGTTAGCGAGGTAAGCGGCGCTGATGGCAGTCAGCAATAATACAATTGCTCCATAATAAATTGCTCTTGACTCTGGCGGGGCAGGCTGATCTTCGAGATAAATATGACTGTGAATAATGGCTGGAATAGCGATGATTCCCAGCGTGAACAGAAGCAAAACGGCCAGTGAATCGTATGTAAAATAGCTCAGCTCGGTCGCATGGAAATTGAAATACGCATGAAACGTCAATGCTCCCTGAAGGATCAGGAATAATCCCAGCAATGCGAACGTTATTATCTTGTTTCGGTTAAGAAATAGTGCAAGCGCAATCGAAAATGCTCCTATCAGATATATTCCTATCATATTTTTATTAATTAGTAATCTTTCAAACTACTTAACTGGTCCACATCCACATCTTTAAATACATCACCGATTTTATTCAGGAAGATGCCAAGAATCAGCACACTGGCAAAAATGTCGAGCATAATTCCCAAGTTCACCAACATCGGCATTTCGTTGCCAACGGCAAGCGACAATACGAAAACGCCATTTTCAATAATCAGATAACCAATGACATGGGTAATTATTTTACGTCTGGTTGCTATAAAATACAAACCTGTAAAAAGCGACGAAAGCGCCACCACAAAAAAGATCTTGTCCAGATGAGTATCCTTCACATTATTGGCTAACAGGATGGTAATGACCACAATAAGTGTTGTAATAATCAGTGATATAAAATTAGGCAGGAAAGGCTCTGCTTCGCGGGTTATGTGGTTACGCTTCAGTACATAAGCCATGAAAAGCGGCACAGCAACCGACTTGAAAACAATGGTTTCGAGCAAAATAAGCGCAAGGTTAATCGGATTGATTTCGTTCAATTGAAGGAAAACTACGACAAACAGTAACACACCCTGAAGAGCCAGCACTTTCAGATAAGTAAGCATCCGGTTAGCAATAGCAATATAGAAAAGGGTGATAATGAATGTAATAAGCAATACGTCTATCATGGGTTCAGAATTAACAGATTAAACAAACTTTCCTAAAATAAGCAAAACGCCGAAGAAAATAAGCAGGCTAACCGAAGTCAGAACGAAAATAAACTGGGCATTGTGACTCATACGGAACCGTGCCATAAACGATTCAATAAAACCAACTCCTGAAGCCAGTACAAATTGAATGATAAAAAACATCGGGATGGAATATTGATACGGAAATACTCCGATAAACAGGTTGACGACCAGCGCCCCATATAAAGCAAACTTTAAATATCCGGCTGTCAGAATCAAACCAAGATCAAATCCGCTGTTGTCTAGGATCATAACTTCGTGAACCATTGTTAGTTCCAGGTGCGTTTTAGGATCGTCGATAGGCATCCGGCTGTTTTCGACCATGGCAATCATCATCAAAACAAAAGTTCCGAGTATGGCAATTGCATAGCTGATGTACGAGCCGATATGCAAGGCGGCAAAAATCTCCTGAAACGAAGTATGCCCGGTTAGTAAAGCAAGCGAGCCCATCAAGATGAAAAAAGCAGGTTCGGCAAACATGGAAAAGAGCGCTTCACGGCTTGCACCCATGCCCTCGAAACTGCTACCGGTATCCATTGCCGAAATGATGTTGAAAAACTTGCCCAATGCCAGTATATAGGCAAAAAAGATGAAGTCGCCATTGAAACCGACAATTCCTTTTGATTGCCCGAAAGGAACAACCAACATGGCCATTACAACCGACGAAAAGTAAATAGTTGGCGCTATTTGAAAGACAAAACTGGTCGTTTCACTGTAAACAACTCCTTTTTTGAAGAGCCTTACCACATCTTTAATTGGCTGAAAAATGCCCGGGCCTTTCCGCCCCGAGGCAATACTTTTTACGCGGATGATTACACCGGTAAAAAAGGCTGCTGCTATTAAGATTAAAATTAAACTCAGCATAGTTATATTTTCTTTATAAAGTCGATAAATAAGACAATCTGGTCGTAAAAAAGCGGGATACAAATAACCGAAACAATAAAAATAATCCCGTATATGATGTAGAATTGCAGCTTTCCGTTTTGAAGGAACAAAAATCTTCCCAAAAATGATTTATAAGCTGCTATTGGATTATCGATCAAATGTTTTTCGATCTGGTCGAAAGTACGTGTTTTATACGATCCTCCGGAAGGGAATATTCCCTGAACTTCTTTTTCGGTTTTAGTGGTCAGTAAAAATGGCCGGAAAAGCTTGCTATAAGGCCGTACAAATGATCCGGCGGTATATTGCAATTTCTCTGTTGGCGCAATGTAGGCGCATCCCCAGGTTGTTTCAATAGCCACTTTCCGATGTCGTAAGGCGAATTTCCGGATTCCAAAAATCAGCAATGCAATCAGGATAAAAACCCAGATAGCCCAGGTTACCGGTTGAAGAACGTCTCCAATTTTTTCTGAAAACGGGATGCCAGCATTTTGCATGTTGCTGGCAAACAGATGAATTGGCTGATAAAGGGCATTCAGGAAGGCTTGTGGAAATACACCAATAAATACGATGAAAAATGCGATCATGTATAACGGCAGAAGCTGTAAAAAGGGAACTTCTTTCACTTCGTGATTGAATTCATGACGGGCATTCCCCAGAAAAACAATCCCGAATGCTTTGGTAAAACACAACATCGCCAGGCCACCGATCAGA